>Ga0209794_1000489_pt1 | contig 57284 bp, 42 predicted proteins | sample EBPBio232013_DNA_FD_185869 | JGI IMG/M metagenome (GOLD analysis project Ga0209794, IMG submission 185869) | Wastewater treatment Type I Accumulibacter community from EBPR Bioreactor in Madison, WI, USA - Reactor 1_5/23/2013_ DNA (SPAdes)... | ecosystem: Engineered > Bioreactor > EBPR >...
GAAATGATAAACAAATTAAAGTTGATTGGCAATTCTCACTAAAAAAAGCGAGAACTAAACTCAATCGTCAATATAAATCCTTAAACGAGGATAACAAAAAATTTACACAAACTTAGTTTACAATGTACTAATAGCTTTTTGTATAATTATTGGATTATATCGAAAAGCTATTAGTGAATATACATTTTTTATTCTAACATTACTTTTAGGTGTTACATTTGTAGTAGAAAGTGTGGGATACTTTAATCTTTGGACAAAAAATAAAGTTGCTGGATGGATATTTTTGTTGTTTCTACCTGTTCAATATTTATTATATGCCTTATATTTCAAAAATATAATTAACAATAATGAAATTAAAAGGACGATATTAATAAGTGTACCTGTTTTGTTACTTTGGAATATCTGTAATACTGTCTTCTTTCAAAGTTTTTTAATACTTAATACATATGCTATTCTTTTAGCTTGTTTACTATATTGCACTTGGAGTAGTATATATCTAATACAAATATTACGAGGTATTGGGGATGAAAACTTAGCTCATAATCCACATTTTTGGATATGTACTGGGACATTATTCTTTTATTCTGTTTCATTTTTTATTATTGCTTTTATACAAATTATTAATAAAGAAGACCATGGGTTAGCATCTCAGCTATGGTTTTTAATAAGGGCTTTAAATATTATACTTTACGGGCTTTTTGCTTACGGATTTATATGCCAAATCAAGCGCCAGAATTCTATTATCTAGCATTAGCAGGTACTATATTAGTATTGCTATTGATGCTTTTTATAGTCTCCTTTTTCTTTATCTTCCAACGCCGTCAAACTCAAAACCGCCAAGAAAAAGCCGCCATGCAAGCTGCCTTCCAACAAGAAATTCTACAAACGCAGCTAGAGGTACAAAACCTTACGATGCAGCAGCTGGGGCGGGAGTTGCACGATAACATTGGGCAGTTGCTGTCGGTACTGAGGATCAACCTCAACGTGCTGGAAGAAATGGTAGAGGATGAAAGTACCAAATCGCAGATTTCGGAGAGTAATCAGATCGTCGAGCAGACCATTGCCGATGTGCGGGCGCTTACCAAAAGCCTCGATGGCGATTTTGTCAAAGATTTTGGATTGATTGATAGCCTTTCGCACGAATTGCAACGGATTCGCAAGACCCGCCGCTACCAAACTGAGATTACCATTTCGGGGACACCTTACTCGTTGGGGTACCAACACGAAATCGTCCTGTTTCGGATGGCGCAAGAAGTCATTAACAACGCCTTGAAACACGCCGCCGCTACTATCTTACACGTGTCGGTGGTGTACGAGCCTACAAATTTTGAAATTAGAATCAAAGACAACGGTAAAGGATTTGATTATGAAGGTGTTATGAAAAATGAATTTGCTAAGTCAGGGGCAGGGCTTCGAAATATTCAACGCCGCGCCGAGCTCGTTGGTGGAAAATGTATCGTTGAAAGTAAGATAAAGGAAGGGACTACCGTTTGTATTAAAATTGAACATTTTTCCCTGAGGAGCTAACTGGCTGTATGAAAACTACGATTGCAATTGTCGATGATCACGAGTTGATGGCGAGGGCGCTGTCGGGTTTGGTACAAAAATATGATGCCTACGAGGTGCTTTACGAAGCGGCCAACGGTGAAGAACTCATTCGACGCATCAAGCTCGACATGATTCCCCAAATTGTGCTGCTCGACATCAATATGCCCGTCATGGATGGTTACGAAACTGCCATGTGGCTCAAAAACAACCATCCCGAAATTAAGATTTTGGCCTTGTCGATGAACGACAACGAAGCTTCTATCATCGGAATGCTTCGTAATGGGGCGCACGGATATTTGTTGAAAGGCTGCAAACCCTTTGAGCTCAAGCAAGCTTTGGATTCGCTGGTCGAACGGGGGCGATATTACACCGATTTTGTCACTAGCCAACTCATCAAAAGCCTCAATCCCGAAACGCTCCAAGACCCCGTGGCGGCCTTGCACCTCAATGAACGAGAAATGGATTTTGTCCGTTTGGCTTGTAGCGACCTTACGTACGTCGAAATCGCCGACAAAATGTGCGTTAGTCCGCGCACCGTTGATGGTTATCGGGAGAGTGTTTTCCAAAAAATGGGGGTTAAAACCCGCGTTACGATGGTGATGGAGGCCGTTCGATTGAAAATTGTGGAACTTTAAGGTTCGTAATAATACCCAAAAATAATCCCCATTTCGTCTTCGCTCGTAAGGCCAAAACGGACTGTTTTGGTGGTAGTATTGTTGTACGTAATTTCTGACATCAGCCCTTCGTTTTTCTGAAACTCCAACGCCACTGGAAAATTCTTGATAAGTGGATGTTCCCAGTCGGTACTTTCATAAACCACTTCACCGTCGCGGGCGCCGCCGACAATCTTGATGACAAATTTTTCGCCTAGTTTGTGGTTATGGGAGGTCAACATCAGCACGCGGGTGGGTTTTGAAAACAAAAACTTCTTCGTAACTACCGTCTTTTTGCCTGCGAGTAGTGTAAGGTCTTGGTTGCTAAAATCTAGGGAGTTAGCCACAATTTTTACCTTCGACTTGTCGATTTTATACAAGTTGACATACACTTCTCCTGGAATTTTACCCGCAGTTTTGTTGACATAATGCGAGTTAAAATCAAACGAATAATTGGCAGGAACCCGAAGCGCAATGCCATCAGGAAAACTGTAGTCGTGTTCTTGGGTTTGCGTTCCTGCCCAGAATACGTGGTTTTGCATACTCAAAAAAGTAAGCAAATTGCTGCTGCCATCGGCATTGCGTAAGTCACGTACTTGACCTAAAGAAGGAAGGTTTGCTTGGTTTTTGAAGTCGTACAAAATAAAGTGGTGGCTTCCAGGACGCATTCGAGATTGAACCCGATTGATGTACAATTCGGTGGTATTACCGACGGGTTTTCTGACAAAAATCTCCCGCTCAAACGTGTTTGAAACCTCAAAGGGTTCAAGGTGAAGTTGAAAGCCGTCATTTGGATTAGGCGCTTCGAGGGCGGTAAAATTACTGCCAAAGCCTGACCCGCAAAGGGGTACGGAGTTGGAAATAAGACTGGCATCGACCGAGCCGCCCGACCGTGGCGCACCTGCCTCAATCCATTTGCGAACAAACTCAATTTCGCCCACCGAAAGGCTGTTGGCGCCCAACGGCATGGGGTTACCGTACTGACGCCCCGCCAATAATGATGCCCCACTACAATTGATTTTGGTAAACAAAAAGCTTTTCGCCACATCCCCTGGCGTAATTAGGCGCATACCGTCGTCTTTGGCGACTGTGTTTTTGGGGAATTTATTGAGAAGATTATCGTAAGAAACTTTGCTGGTAAGTACAAGTCCGTGTTGTTTGTAAGAAGCATCTTGTTCGGACGAATGGCAACCCGAGGTGGCGCACGATTTATCGAAAATTTGGGTCTGAACCAATTTGAAAGAACCTTCTTCTAGCACCGTTTCCGATTCGGTATGGCACGAAATCAGAACGATAAATAGGGCCGAAAATAGAAGTAGTAAAGTAAGGAAACGGGTTTTCATGCTAGAAAAATCTTAAAATCGTGTGAAGATAACGAATAAAAGTAAATTGTTGATGTTCAGGTTATTGATGTGAGGATTAAATTTTCAAAGCACGTGCACTGTGCCGTTGGTTACTCCTAACCAACGGCACGGTTTCTCAAAACCTCGTGTAGATTTTTCTTATGAAGGTTTTGAGAAACCTTTTTCTTCTGGATATGAGTATCCAGAAGAACATACTAAGTATCCAGCAGTACAGCATAAGCACGTGCTATTTCTTGCAAACATTTTAGGCACAAACAACCTTCGTAATGCGTGCGTAAATCAGAAAGTGTTTGCTCAGATAGCGTGATTTCTGAGCAAACACATGAGCCCTGCGTTGTAAGCTGACAGCAAAATGCCTGCCCACAGCGAGGGCAAACTGGAATTTGGCTTGAATTTGAGGAAGTTGCCATAAATGGAAAAATATTTTTTGTAGGTTGTTTGATATATAGAAAACTTATATATATATTTGTTCACACAATTTAAGCAAATAGTAAGAAACGAGCTAACCACCGATTTTATGGAAGCATCAAGTAATGAATTTTTACGAGGCACGCTCAAAACGATAGTATTAAAGCTTTTGGCCGAACAAGGACGTATGTATGGCTATGAAATTACGCAGTCGGTGAAAGAGCGTACGAGCGGTGAAATAACGCTAACCTTTGGCGCGTTATATCCTGTATTACACAAGCTTGAACAAGAAGGTTTTCTGATGACAGAGTCAGAAGAAGTGGATGGACGGCTTCGCAAGTACTACTCGCTTACCCCGAGTGGAAACGCGACAGCCGTTCAGAAAGTATCTGATTTTGAGCGTTTTGTTGAAGCTATGCAGAATTTGTTAAGACCCCAAAATGGGGAGATGTCTCTCGCTAAACTCTGATTTGGAATTGAATTCATAACCACTACCGACATGAAAAAATTAACTCCGCAACAACTTAGCACACTGCACGACCATCTTATTCGGCAAAACACCAATGATCGCTTGGTTTCCGAATTGCTCGATCACTTGGCTTGCGAAGCTGAAGAGTACCTTTGGAAAGGTTATAACTTTGATTTGGCGCTGGCAAAAATTACGCAAGAAGCCAACTCTATGGCCGTAAAGTACCTCCGAGATACTTACCAACATGAAGTAGCCATGACGGAAGAACAACTTCAAAATGCGAGCTTGGACGATATTATTTTTGAGTTTCGCAACAAAGACTACGGTGCTTACGACCTTCGCCAGACCTATCCGTTTGCGCTGCGTAGTGCACTAATTTTGGGGATTGGCCTTTTTCTAATGATGATGGCGCTTCTGTCAGGCATTACCAAAGGGCACTGGGACTTTTTCTCTTCAACGGGAGTAATGTGGGTATTGGGGCTCTCTGGAGTGGCATACTCAATAGGCTCTTGGTTCTTAAAAAACCAACAACTCAAACACTTGACAACGACTTAATCATATAATGTGAAAATTTGAAAATTGATTAATTTGAAAATGAACAAACGTTAGCTTTCAAATTAGCCAATTTTCAAATTGAGCAATTCTCCCATTATTTTCTTTAGCAGCTATGAGACTACTTCACTGGAAGTGGTGCGGGATTGTTTTGTGCTTTTTTGACCCAATGTCGGTAGTGGGTCAAAAAAGTAACATGACAGAAACCGTCTTTTCAGTAGTCGAACATCCTCCCCAGTTTAAAGGAGGGAAGGATTCGCTGACTTATTTTTTACAAAAACACTTTGTCAATCCCGAGGCGGCCAAAAATGCCAACGTGAATTGTAAAGTGATGGTCAAGTTTATTGTAGAACCCACAGGTCAGTTATCGGATATTGAACTAGCTTGGAGTGCTGGTCATGGCTGCGACGAAGAGTCTCTGCGGATTGTAAAATTATTTCCTCCTTGGGAACCTGGGCGGCAAAGCGGAAAGGCCGTGCGGGTTCGAGTTCATTTGACTCTTAAATATCCGTTTCAATAAAATAGCCTAAATACAACAACCATGAAAACAACAGTTTTAGCAGCGTATGATACGCTGGATGACATCGTTTTTGCCCAAAGGAATCAAGCCTATGGGGCGTATGAACTACGGAAGTCGTACCCAAAAGTGCTCCAAAAAGCGCTTATTATTGGAGTTACGGTGTTTTTGCTCATGTTGCTTGTGCCAACCATTTATGGGAAATTAAAAACGAATGAGCTGGCGCAAATAAACATGAAAGAATACACGCTTGAGAAAGTGCAGATGGAGAAAAAAGAAGAAAAGCCGCTGCCCGAACTCGAAAAGCCAAAAGAAGAACCTAAAGTGGCGGCGGTTCGGTATCGGGTACCTGAAGTGGTTGAAAATCCGCCCATTGAGGAGCTTCCACCCCTAACGGAGGAGCTAGAAAAAGCAAATCCTGGGCAAGAAACGATTGAAGGAACTGCCGATGAAGTGGCCATCGTAGCTCCTCCCGAAGATGCTCCCGTTGCTGAGGCTGCGAAGCCTGCGGAAGTTGTTGCTAAAGAGCCAGAAGTGTTTGAACGCGTGGAGATTGACCCTGAATTTGCGGGAGGAATCAATGGCTTGCGTACATTTTTGATGAACAATTTACGGTACCCGTCGCAAGCCCAGCGAAGCAACGTGCAAGGGAGAGTCTATCTGAGTTTTACCGTTGAGCCAGATGGCTCTTTGTCAAACATCAACGTGACGCGAGGAGTTGGGTTTGGCTGCGACGAAGAAGCCGTGCGCGTCATGAAACTCATGCCCAAATGGAAACCTGGCAAACAGTCGGGGAGGGCAGTACGGGTGAAATTCAACATGCCGATTGTCTTTACGTTAGAATAAAAAACAGTACCGCATACAGCCAGCAACAAATAGATAGGTAAAAGGGTGAATAGTAGCTCTTTAAAGAGAGTTACTAACCCTTTTCCAGCCATGTATCGTTTTGTTCGCATCATTAGTATTGTGTTGGCACTGTCGGTTTATACCTGCGTGAGTCCGTATGATGTTCGATTCAGAAAAACATTTCGGGTACTGACCGTAGAGGGGACGTTGACGGATGAAGTAGAAGAACAACAAGTGGAAATTGTAGAGACGGACTTTGTCAACGACGTGTTGTACCGAGTGCCAATTAATGACCTTTTCGTGCAACTTAAAATCAATGGAAAAGAGGCAATTACACTGCAACCGAAAGAAAAGGGAGTATATACATTACCGAGTGGTTTTCGGGCTAAAGCGGGTAATCGCTATCAATTGGTTTTTAGTAAACCCGACGGCAATTACTATGAATCAGCAGAAGAGCTTATGCAAGCCGTTCCACCTATTGATTCAGTATATGATGTATTTGTGCCCGATGGGTATGTGAGGAAAGAAAAACACTACCCCTCTCATTCGATTTTTCTCAATTACCAAGATGTTCCCAATGAAAAGAACTACTACGTATGGTCATGGACGTTGTGGGAACGCCAAAACCTTTGTGTGTCAACCGACTACTATGATTTGTACTGTAATCAGCCTTGTTGGGAGATTTTGCGGAGCGAAGACATTGATATTTTTAGTGATATTTTCACCGACGGAAAACGGGTCGTGGGGAAAAAAGTAGCCGATATTCCCTATTATCAGTCGTACGGAGCTTTGTTAGAGGTTCATCAACAGCGCATTAGTGAAAATAGCTATCGGTTTTTAAAATTGTTGAGGGATCAAAATCAAGGAACGGGTTCGTTGGTTGATACCCCTCCTGAGGCATTGGTAGGCAATATTAGAAATATAACAAATCCCAACGAGGAAGTGGCTGGAGCGTTTGTGGTGGCCAGTACCCAAAAGATGATGTACTGGCTTAACCGTGAAAATGCCAACGGGAAGGCTATACCAGTGGGGCTTATGTGGCGTGCTCCTATCGTTAGCCCCACTGGTATTACTGCGCCCTGCGTGGCTAGTCCTACCCGTACTCCGTTTCAACCCAAAGGATGGCGACTTTAATAAGACCCTCCAATGCGATAATTGATACCTATCGAAGCAAAATACGGACTGCCAAAGCCGAGTTCACCGTTTAGACCAATGCGTTCGGTGACGTAGCCGCGTAGCCCAAAAACAATGACCTGTACTTGTGGCATGGCGAAACCTGCTCCTATTTTGTTGCCAATAATTCCGCGCCAAAGTCCACCGCCACCTGCTTCTTTGAAAATTTCGTCCATCTTGCCATCTACCGCGCTAGAACTCCCACTGACGCCCCAAACTCCAATCCCAAGCCGCACGCCCGAATACATATCTATGCGGTCGGCATTGCCATAATGGAATAGCGCCCGAGCACCAATCGTAAGGCGCGAAACTCCTAAGGTAACATTGCCAAGATTCTCCGTTTTTTTATAGACAACGTCGTTGAGTTGAAGCGAAGATTTGTTAAAACTTACGGCGCCACCTACCGAAAACCAATGGTTGATGCCGTAATCATAGGCAAGGTTGATTTGCGGAGTAGTGGATGCTCGCCCCGAAGAAAAAGCAACGGTCGTGTCAGACGATTGGGTAGAACCTGTGATGTTTCCCCGAAAAAAAGAAAATAAACTCACGCCCGACTGGACGCTTAAAACATGCTTGTAATCTTCATTCTGTGCCGATGCCCCTAGCGAACAGGCGACTAAAATTGCAGCGAGAAAACTTTTTTTCATGGCTTTGACAATTAAATTAAATTTATTTTTTGGTATATAAAACGGTGGAAATTCTGCAAATGTAGTGAAAATCAATAATTAAGCATTTTTGACCGACATAGAAGGGCTGCCTTTACCCCAAGAATATTAAAAAAGTATTTGAAGAATACGGCAGCATTATGCACTTTTGTATAAAGCCCTACTGATAAACAACGTTTCAATGGTATTCTTTTTCAACGATTATTGGTATATTCCAAATGAAAAACATTTTATCAAGGCGTCCGATTCGGTTAGTGTGGCTTTTAATATGTTTGTGGGTAAGTCATAACGGCTTTGCCCAACGAACTATTGCAAATCAAATCAACCAAATAAAAGGGAAAGTAGCGCCCAAGCGATACCGCCCTTTTTCAACACCCTTCTCTTCGGCCAGGATTGCGGCCGATACCGCATTTGTCGAAGGTGCAACAGTTCATCGGTTTTTGATGAATCAGCCAGAAGTAGGGCAATTGCAGCAAGACAACAGCAACTTTATCGAAATTTCGTTGCCAGTTTCGGCTACCCAGAACATTGAATTAGAACTGGTGCCTTACACTATTTTTGGTAAAAATTTCAAGGTTTTAAATGCGCAAAACGAAGTAGTTGAGCCGCAAAATTTGGGTAAGTTTTACCAAGGAATTGTCAAAGGTGACAACCAATCTACTGCTTCGGTTAGTATCATTGATGGGAAAATCAGCGGGATAATTTCCCAAAAAACAGGCAATTTTAATCTGGGCTTGGAGGGCGACTCGGGGAACTATATCCTGTTTAACGAGCAAGATTTAAAACAAAAATCGAATTTTACCTGTGCCGCCGATGAAATGCCTGTGCGGGTAATGGGCCAAAACCTAGTGAAGGAAACGCCTGCCACAACTAGCCTCGCGAGCAACGTTGCGTGTGGATCGGTCGAAATTTATTTGGAAGCCGATTTTGCCTTGTTTAGCCAACAAGGTGGCTCAATCGCCAATACGGTCAGTTACATCAATTCGGTTTTTAGCAAAGTGGCGACTTTGTACAGCAATGAAGGACTTTCGATTGTTATTTCTGAAATAAAAGTTTGGGATACCACCGATCCGTATGTGAGTTATACGAGTACTGGTAATGTATTGAGCGCATTCCGTAGTACGATTGGTACATCGTTTAATGGTCGTTTGGCTCATTTTTTGAGCGGACGAAGCCTGGGAGGCGGGGTTGCTTATATAGATGTCCTATGTGCCAAATCGTACGGACATGGGGTGAGTGCCAACTTGAGCACATACAACCCAAGTTTGCCTACTTATTCGTGGAATGTGGAAGTGATAACGCACGAGTTGGGCCACAATTTTGGCTCTCCCCATACCCAAAGCTGCTCGTGGCCTGGCGGGGCACTCGACAACTGTTATGCCACCGAAGAAGGCTGTCCTCCTGGCCCCGCGCCGACAAATGGCGGTACCATTATGAGTTATTGCCACTTGACATCAACGGGTATTAACTTTGCTAACGGCTTTGGAATCTATCCTGGCAATTTGATTCGGAGCCGAACGCAGGCGTGTTTGGGAAGTGCCGTTGCGCCGTCTAATCTTGCTGTTCTTGAGCTGTATAGTACCCAAGTGTTGGTTTCATGGACGCACACTACAGGGCTTTATACCGTCGAATACCGACAAGTAGGGGCGGGGGCATGGATTTCAGCAGGCACGTCGGGAAACAAAAATCGGACAATTTCGTCTTTAACCCCTAACACGGCCTACGAATGGCGCGTCAACGCCAACTGCTCCGATTTTGTCACGGGGACTTTCACCACCAACAATACTCCTTCGCCAGGTACCTATTGCACCCCTACCCATACCAATGGGTGTACGTATGGTATTTTAATAACAAGCGTACTGCTGGGAGGAACCACCCTAAGCAGTAACTCAGACTGCGCTTCGGGTGGGTATAGTTTCATCACTTCTCCTGTTAAAAGCTTGACATTGGGGCAATCAAATAGTTTTACGGTGTCGTTGGAAGGGTATTACAACCCTGCCCAAATTGCCATTTGGGTCGATTTGAATAAAGATGCTCAATTTCAGGCAAACGAAAAGCTTTTTACCACAACTTCTGCCAGAACACAGGCAATCACAGGAAACATTACTGTGCCAGCTGGAAGCAGTATTGGCCAAACCCGAATGAGAGTTATTGTCAATTTTAGTAGTGCTCCCACCAACCCGTGTGGTACTTATACGTATGGTGAAACCGAAGACTATTACGTCAACCTTGTTTGTCCAGCACCTACTGCTTATACTGTGACAGGTGGAGGTAGTTTGTGTAGTGGAGGAACGGGGGTGGCTGTGGGGTTAAGTGGCTCACAGACAGGGGTATCGTATCAATTGAAACGTGACAATACCAACGTAGGAACAGCCATGATGGGGACTGGAAATGCGTTGGCCTTTGGAAATCAAACTGTTGCGGGCTCATACACCGTCTGGGCGACCCCGTCGGGTTGTACAGCTACAGCTATGACGGGCTCCGTCTCAGTAAGTGTCATGGCTAGTCCGACCTTAGCGGCAGGAGTAACTGTGAATGCTACAACTTGTGGAGGAACCAATGGCAGCATACCTTTTACGACCACAAACGTACCGAATGGAAGTTATCAATTGAGTTACACGGGAGCAGGCAGCCCCAAAACCGTGACAGTGAGTAACAATTTGTTTTCTTTAACGGGTTTATCCATCGGGACTTATAGTGGTTTTTCGATGACGGCCAGTGGCTGTACCGCGAGCGATGCGACGACCAAAACGGTGAGTAACCCACCTAGTCCAGTATTGACTTCAGGGGCAATAACCAATGCCACCGTCTGTGGTGCTTCCGACGGGAGCATTGCTTTTTCAACTTCTTATGTACCAAGCGGTACGTATCAGTTGAGTTACACAGGTGCGGGTAGCCCCAAAACCGTGACAGTGAGCAATAACGCGTTTGTATTGGCGGGTTTGTCGGCGGGAGTGTACAGTAATTTTTCGATTACGGCCAACAACTGTACGGGCGCTGATGCGACGTCCAAAACAGTCGCTCATTCAATAGTGCCGACTTTGGTTGCAGGAGCGGTTACTCCGTCGGCTACTTGTGGCGGTACAGATGGCGCTATTGCCTTTACCACAACCAATATTCCAAGCGGAAATTACCAACTTTCTTACATAGGTACAGGCAGTCCTAAAACAGTAGCCATTGCCAACAATTCGTTTACCCTAACAAATTTACCAGCAGGAGTGTATAGCAATTTTACGATTGTTGTGAATGGCTGCACGGCACTTGACCCAACCTCAAAAACGGTTAATACTCCTACGTCGATTGGGTTGATGGCAAGTACAGTGACCAATCCTACGACCTGCGGAGGGGCCAACGGTAGCATTGCTTTTACCACTACGAGTATTCCCAGCGGGAATTACCAACTATCGTTTGTCGGTACAGGCAGCCCCAAAACCGTGTCGATTGCCAACAATGCTTTTACGTTAGCCAACCTCTCCGCAGGAACGTACAAAAACTTTTCTATTTCGTACAACTCGTGTGTTGCGCTCGACACAACAACCCAAAAACTGGTCGAACCAACACCTCCAAATGCAGGTAGCATTTCGGGTGCATTGGCACTTTGTGTGGGTGTTCCTATTACACTGACTACCAATGGTGTAGCGGGCGGGACGTGGAGCAGCGCAACGCCTTCGGTCGCGGCCATTCATCCGACTTCGGGGGTTGTAACGGGGGGCAGTGCAGGAAGTAGCCTGATTAGTTATACCGTGACGGCCAACGGATGCTCGGCAAGCACTACTGCCACCGTGACGGTCGATGTGGCGAGTGCTGGAGGCAATTTGGCAGGAAGTAGGGCAGTTTGTACGGGACCCAATAGCGCGGTATTGACGTTGTCGGGCCACACAGGGGCATTGCAAAAGTGGCAATGGGCACTCACACCTGATTTTAGTTCGGCTACCGATGTTTTTATTGCTTCCACCAGCGTGACCACACAGAACCTGATGCAAACGATGTACTATCGTGTTATTATAAAAAATGGGGTTTGTGATGCAGTCAGCTCGCCTACCGCCACCATCACCGTTAATCCACTTCCAACGGTCGGTTTTAGCGGCACAGCATCTATCTTCGTGGGTAATACGACCACGGTGTTCCCCGCAACGGGCGGGACTTGGATAAGCAACAGTTCGGTAAAAGCCAGTGTGACAAACGCAGGATTAGTGACGGGATTGGAAGCAGGAACGGCCACATTCACCTTTACGGATACGATAACAGGCTGTAAAAATACTACCCAAACTTTGGTTGTGAATAACAATACTAACACACCTTGTAATCAGGTTATTACGCTGGTAAGTCCAACCGATGACATTGCTGCGGGTACTGTGCTGAAACAATCCAATAATGGCATCAGTGCGGCCAATCGAGTGACAGGTACAACGACCACGGTAACGTACCAATCAGGCACTTCGGTGACGCTTCAGCCAGGTTTTCAGGCTGAAGCAGGGACGGTATTTAAAGCGCAAATAGGTGGGTGTAATTAAACGTCCCCATTTTTGATTGCCCTAAACTTTGGCGAACTTTGCGTTGGGTAAAAATCCAATGCCTTTAATTACTATGTCTGTTTTTGACTATAAAGCTGAGTTAGCCAAAATCCCCGCCGAACCTGGGGTGTATCGTTATTTTAGTGAAGAGGGGGAAATTATTTACGTCGGCAAAGCCAAAAGTCTTAAAAATCGGGTCAGTAGTTATTTTGTCAAAAACCACGCCGACCGCAAGACGCGTCGTTTGGTAAGTCAGATTCGTCGGATTGAATTTACCATTGTACATACTGAATTTGATGCGCTGCTGCTTGAAAACCAGCTTATTAAGCGGTATCAGCCTCGTTTCAATATCCTCCTCCGCGATGACAAAACATATCCCTTTATCAAGATTTTCAATGAGCCTTTTCCACGCGTCGAATCCACCCGCCGCGTTGATAAAAAAACAGGGACTTACTTTGGCCCTTTTGCCAATCCACGGGCCATGTACAATCTGTTGGATATGTTTCGAGAATTGTATTCGTTGCGCACTTGCAACCTCAATTTGTCGCCCGAACACATAAAGGCGGATAAGTACAAAGTGTGCATGGAATACCACCTCAAACGCTGTAAAGGGCCGTGCGTGGGCTTGCAGCCGCTGGAAGAATATGAGCAGGAAGTGGCGCAAATTCAGCAGATTCTCAAAGGGCAAATGAGTATTCCGCAGCAGTATTTTAAGCAAAATATGGTGCAAGCGGCCGAAAAATTGGAGTTTGAAAAAGCCCATGAGTGGAAAATAAAATTGGAGTTACTCCAAAATTTTCAAACAAAATCGACGGTCGTCAATCCTAAAATCGGCAATGTAGATGTCATCGTCATTGCTTCCGACGAAGAGGCGGCGTATGTCAATTACCTCAAAATCGTGAATGGCTACATCATGGCGGCTCAGACGTTGGAGGTAAAGAAAAAACTGGAGGAAACCGACGAAGAAATTTTGGCCTTGGTACTCTTCGAAATGCGTACAACTTACGAAAGTGAGGCCAAAGAAATCATCACCAATATCGACATTACCACCGATTTTAAAGCCGAGATTACCATTCCCAAAATCGGAGATAAGCGCAGTTTGTTAGAAATGGCGTTGAAAAACGTGCATTATTTCCGCAAAGAAAAAGCAGAACGCCAACTCATTGAGGCGAGTGCTACCACCAATCGCCGCGACCGCGTACTGATTAAACTCAAAGCCGACCTCCAGCTCAAAACATTGCCGCGCCACATCGAGTGCTTCGATAACTCCAACATTCAGGGTACCAATCCTGTTTCGGCAATGGTATGTTTTAAAGAAGGACGGGCTTCAAAAAAAGATTACCGACATTTTTCGATTAAAACGGTGGTTGGCCCCAACGATTTTGCTAGTATGTATGAGGTCGTGACCCGCCGCTACACGCGTTTGTTGGAAGAAAATGCACCTTTGCCCGATTTGATTGTAATTGATGGTGGAAAAGGGCAATTGAGCGCCGCTTGCGATGCTTTAAAAGCGGTCGGATTGTACGGAAAAGTACCGATTGTGGGCATTGCCAAACGGTTGGAAGAAATCTATTTTCCCGAAGATACGCTACCGTTGTATATCGACAAAAAATCGGAATCACTGCGCCTAATTCAGCAGATTCGTGACGAAGCGCACCGCTTTGCCATCACCTATCACCGCGATAAACGTAGCCGAAATGCCATTGTGAGTGAACTTGAAAATGTGGACGGTATTGGGAAGAAAACCGCCGCTAATTTGCTCAAAGAGTTTAAAAGTGTGAAAGCCATACGCGAGGCAGATGCGGAGAAAATTGCCGAACTTGTTGGGAAAGACAAAGCCCAAAAAATCAAAGAATACTTTGCCCAACAGCAAGGAGAGTAGGCAGACGTGACAGACGATTTTTAGTTCCCATTCGTTGATGAATAAAAAGAGCATTTTACCGAAATCCATGAGAATAATCTTTCTACTATTTTGGGCTTTTACCCCATTACTTGCGGTAGCTTTTGGTATCAAAGGAACGGTTAAAACCTCCAAAGGTGAGCCATTGCCCTACGCTACCATCGCCATCAAAGGAACTAGCACGGGTACCATCGCCAATGCCGAAGGGCGCTATGAGCTGACGCTTGCGCCTGGAAAATACGAAGTGGTATTTCAATATTTGGGTTTCAAAGCGCTGACCAAATCCATCGAAGTCTCCAATGAGACTATCACGCTCAACATTGCTTTGGAAGAACAAGCCCTCACGATCAATGAAGTAAGAATTGGTTCCAAAAGTGAAGACCCTGCCTATACCATTATGCGCCGAGCCATTGCCAAAGCGCGTTTTCATGCGTTGCAGGTGCAATCTTACAACGCGCGGGCGTATATCAAATCGTCGGGCTTAATAAAAAATATTCCCTTTTATGCCGTGGGCTCGCTCAAAAAAGAAGGCATTGAAGAGGGGCGCCCGATTGTGAACGAAAGTGTGAGTGAAATTCGATTTAAGCAACCCAATACTTACAACCAACGCGTCATTTCAACCCGCAATACCCTCAACCAAGACGCCATAAGTCCCAATGCCTTTATTATGGCGAGTTTTTATAACGCCACAGTGGGAAATGCCGTTTCGCCCTTGTCGCCCAAGGCGCTGACTTATTATAAATTTGAGTACCAAGGCTCTTTTCGGGAGGGGGATTTGGAGGTGAATAAAATCAAAGTGATTCCCAAATCTTACGGAGAAGGAGTATTTAGAGGACAAATTTATATCATCGAAAACACCTGGGCCATTCACAGTCTTGACCTTGAAACAACGGCCGAAGGGCTTGATTTTCAGATGAAACAAGTCTATAATCCGTTGCAGGGCGTATGGTTGCCAACTACCAGTCGAATCCGTTTCGCGGGGTCGTTGTTAGGGTTTACGGGTGAGTTTAATCACGCCATTTCGCTGACTTACAATGACTTAAAGGTTAACCCCGCTTTTGTGGAAAATGTGGTGGTGTTGGACGAAAAAATCGAAAAGCCATCGAGTGATATTTCTAAAAAAGACCTTCGTACCAAAAAACTGAATGAATTGGCCGCGCAGCAAAAAGAGGTGTCGGGCAAGCAACTCAGAAAAATGTTAAAAGAGTACGAAAAACAAGACCGCAACGAGCGTAAAGCCCAAAAGGAAGATGTGAATGTGGTTCGTAGCGATTCTATTGTGATTGATTCCATGGCCAACAAACGTAATGATGCTTTTTGGAACGAAATTCGCACCATTCCGCTCACCGAACTCGAAACCAAGAGCTACCATCATTCGGACAGTGTACGGGTGATAAAAGTGGCTAAAATAAAGGCTGATAGCACCAAAGCAAAAAAAGATTCTACGAATTTCGATTTGATGGCATTGTTATCGGGGCGCACCTTTAAGTTGTCGAAACAGTGGCGATTGGAATACGAAGGGCCGCTGCGGTTGCAGAATTTTAGCTACAATACCGTAGAGGGATACGTATTGGAAAGTAGCTTAAATTTTATTCGACGCTTCAAACAAGCAAACACCTTTTATATCAAGCCGTTGGGGCGTTATGCCATTGGTCGGCGGGAGTTGTTGGGGACGCTAAGCACGGGCTGGCAGGGGCGTCGTCGCGGTATTTCATTGACGGGCGGGAGGTATGTAGCACAGTTTAATCCAGAAAATCCCATTTCCCCTTCCATCAATACCTCAGCGACTTTGTTGTTTGAAAACAATTACATGAAAATATACGAAAAGGAATTTGGCCGATTGGCATTTAATTACGCGCGCCTCGCCGATGTGTTGAGTATTTCGGGAGGGATTGAATTTGGACGTCGTTATGCCTTAGAAAACCTGGAAAACCAGCGCCCGTGGATTCGTTGGAACCAATATGCTTTTACGCCCAATGCACCTTACAACCGCGAACATAGCCACCGACTTAATGCCTTAGAAGCGGATTCTTACTACACCTTTGCCCCGCACAATGCCCTCACACTAGACGTAGCCCTGACATGGAAGCCTGGCCAAAAATACCGCCTGTACAACGGCCGAAAACGCTACCTCGAAAACAACAATCCGTCGCTGACGTTGCGGTATGCCAAAGGAATTCCGACGATTGGAAACAGCGCTGTTGACTATGATCGCGTGGAGTTTGATATTCGTCAAGACCTAGAAACGGGCATCAAAAGTGAGCTGCATTATGCCGTTTCGGCGGGGGCATTTCTTAATCGTCGGTCGGTGTATCTGATGGATTATAAGCACTTTATGGGAAATCGCACATTCATCTTGTACGGCGATAGCTATACCCGGTTTCGGTCGTTGCCTTTTTATGAATATAGCACGTCAGAACGTTATTTGGAAGCACACGTTACCAACGTTTACCGCCGCTTTTTGCTTACTCGCTTACCTCTTGTGCGCTTGGCGGGCCTAAAAGAAAACCTAATGGTGCATTATCTACTAACTCCGATGGCCAAGCATTATACCGAAGTGGGTTATGCGTTGGATGGCCTTATTCCAGGGTTTCCGTTTTTTAGGGTAGAAGCGATTGCGGTTTTCAATAACTTCAAGTACGACCACACGGCCTTTCGGGTGGGGACAACGTTTAAGTTTGGTAATTAAAACGCGCTTCGTATGGATGCCATCACTTTGGCCGTAGCACCCGCGTTTTTCTGTACATAATTGTGGCAAATACCCGCCTTTTGCTGGCGGATTTCAAGGTTTTGATATACTTCAGTAAAAACCGTCGTAAATTCTTTGGTAGTTGCAATCGTGGTAGCACCGCCCAAATGCAACAAATCCAGCGCTTCTTGGAATTTCTGATAATAGGGTTGCCCAAAGAAAATCGGCATTCCATACACCGCAGGCTCCATCGTATTGTGCAATCCATCCTTAAATGCCCCGCCGACGTAAGCAAAATCGGCATACCGAAATAGCGAAGCCAGCATACCAATCGTATCTAGGAAAAGAATGTCGAGGGGAGAATGCAGAGCGTCGAGTGAAGCCCCTTCATCTCCAACTTGTAAACTATCAACCCCAAACCGTAAACTGTAAACCGTAAACCGCTCACTATGTTTCTTGAGTGATTTTTGCCATTGTTGGATTTGTTCGGTATTGATTTCGTGAGGGGCAATGATGACCTTGAGCGGAGCTTCCCATTGGTTCAAAAACGGAATCAACACCTCCATATCGTCGGGCCAGGCAGAGCCAATGACCAAAAGCGGGGTCGTGCCTTTAAATGCTTCAATAACAGGGTAGCTTTTGGCTTGTTTGGCAATTTGCACGACGCGGTCGAGGCGGGTATCACCTGCAACGGTCGCGGACGAATAGCCTACGGAATTGAGTAATTGTTTGGATGCCTCGTTTTGCACCAATATCTCGTTGAAACAAAACAACATTCGTCGGTAAAAGCCTCCGTAGGGTTTGAAAAACAGTTGGTTGGGACGAAAAATTGCAGAAAATAAAAAAGTGGGAATTTGTCTGTTTTTGAGTTCGTGGAGGTAGTTATACCAAAATTCGTATTTGATAAACAACGCCACGTCGGGTTGGACGCTATCCAAAAAACGCTTGACGTTTCGGGGGGTATCGACGGGTAAATAACAAACATCGTCCACTTGGTCGTAATCTTTGCGGATTTCGTAGCCCGACGGCGAGAAAAAACTTAGTACGATACGCGCATGAGGGTATTCGGCACGAATGGCTTCGATGACAGGCCGCCCTTGTTCAAATTCTCCCAACGATGCGGCATGAACCCAGAAGACGAGGGTGTTAGATTCCTTGTTCCGTCGGAATGACAAAGTGCCTCTCTGCCCCTCTACCCATTTGCGCGTTTTGGGATGAAAAAGTGCGACGATGTTGGCCAGAAAGACCAAAAGATGTAAGCCAATGGTATAGAAAAATGCGAACAATTTTTGAATAAGTTACGTTAGACCAGTAAAAGTATTTAATCAACCTCTTACGTGTCAAATTAAATGAACTGGAATCGACTCACTGACGTCGCTCAATTAGAAGAAATCAAGGAAGAATCCCGCCAATATCCTGTTTTACTTTTTAAACACAGTACCCGTTGTTCAATTAGTGCCACTACACTGCGTCGGTTAGAAAGGGATTGGAACGAACAAGAAGTCGGCAATCTCAAGCCATATTACCTTGATCTGATAGCGTACCGACCCATTTCCAATAAAATTGCCGAAGAATTTGACGTATGGCATGAGTCACCCCAAGCCATACTGATTCGCAACGGAGAAAGTGTTTTCGACGCCTCGCACTACGATGTGACCTTCGACGCAATCAAAGAACAAGTAGCGTCATAGTTTGCTAAAAACAATACACAAGTGCTTGTGAAGGAGTACCGTCGGATGGGTATTGAGCTGGTGTTGTTCGCGTAAAACTTCCTTTTCTCGGTCATTGTGCGCGTGTTTTGCCATCTTCTTAAAAGTCAAAAACGAACGCAAGTAGAGGTACGCCCCAAAAAACACAAACCAAACCAAAGAGCTTACACTCAGTTGGTTGGAATAAACAGCTCGGTGCCGCAATCCTGCCAAACTCGCCATCGTTCGCAGGCGTTGCACGTTGCAGAGATACACCCGACCGTTGTAGAGGTGCTGGTCGTCGTAGCCTATCACCTCTGCTTCGTTCGACAAAAACATGTCGCTTCGCTCGGCTTCTACCCACACATTGGCCATTCGGCCGCTCATGCTGCTGTTGTTGGGTTTGGTGATAATCAGTAAGCCGTTGGGTTTGAGGATTCTAGCCAGCTCTTTTAGCAAAGAGGTTTGGTCAGGAATATGCTCAATCGTTTCCATCAAAAGCACGTAGTCGGCGGAGTTTGACGCAATGGGTAACGGCTTGGTCAAATCAATGGGAGAACAAGTCAAAGCATCGCTTCGGAGGATGTCGGGGTGCATATCAAAGGCACGGACGGTGGCCCCAGCTTTGTGCCAAAGATTCGCCACGTAGCCCGACCCCGCTGAGACGTCAATCACGGTTTTTTGCCGAACGTCGTTTTGGGCAAGGTATTGGTGGATAAACGTCAGTGCATTGCCTTTTGAATGCGGAACCAGCTTGATTTGCTCTTTTAAAGTTGACATAAGGTGTTAGGATATATCCACGGGGCGGCTTTTGAGTTTTACCTTCCAGCGATCAATCTGTTTTTTGAGCCGTAACGTGGTATTTTCTTCGGGTTCTGGAAGGACTCCCAAAAATTTTGCCCCAATTTTAAGGTAATTTTTGAAAAAAGTATTGCTACTCAGCCCCCATTTTAAGATAAATTGCGTTCGACCGTCGTTGCGCTTTACCCGCGCGGTGCTTCGACTTGCAAAATGATACACCCGACTTTTGCCAATTCCCTTGTAATACCGAACCCCATAATGCCACAGTTTGATCATAAAATCGGGGTCGCTGTACATGCCAGGAAAAAACTCAATGCTCAATCCACCTACGGCCCGATACACAAACGTTGGTAAGACCATCGGGTACCATTGGCTGCCATTCCAGTCGTCTTTGGGAAAGCTGGCGTATTCTGACAAAAAGGTTGCTTCGTCAAACTCTGAAGGGTGTTTACCATAGTTTTTGTTGGTAATAACACAGGCGTTGCCATTGTCAAAACCTTCAATCATCGTACCGCTGATGCACCATTTGTCGTTTTTTTGCTGCTTTATTTCTTCCAACAAATACAAATCCCAATCAGGACAGACATACATGTCGTCGTCGATAAACACCAAATAATCGGCAATGGCCAAGTGGGAAGCGGCATTAAAGCCGTAACAAACCCCTGAGTTCTGACTACTTTTGGTATAGCTAATATCGCCCTGCGCTTTTACCCATTCTTCGGTACCATCTTTTCCTTCGTTGACGTGAACGATGATTTGGTGCTGATAACGGCTATTTTTACGGAGGCTATTGACAAGACACCTGAGGTAATCGAGGTTGTTCCACGAAGGGATGAGAATCGAAAAGACGGGAGAATAGGAGAGGGAGACTTTTGTGTGCGTAAACTCCATGAAAGTATTTTGAGAATGAAAAAAACGGAGCCTCTCAGGGGGCGTTGATTACCTCCTGAAAAGCTCCGTCAAATTAAATTTACCAACCTTTTTGAAGAACGTACGCAATGTATCGAATGTCGTCTTCGGTCACGCGGGCGTGTAGTGGAAGCACGAGATAGCGCTCTTCGATGGCATCCATTTTGGGGAATTGCCCTGGCGTACGACCGCCAAAAATCGAATATTTATCGTTGCGATAATGCACCTGTCCCGACTCAATGCCGTGTTCGCGGAGGTGACGCATGAGGTCTTCGCGGTGATCTACTTCGGCCGTGAGTAGCCATGCCGCGTGTTCACGGTCGGTGTATTCACTACCAATCACCCGAATGCCTGGAATATCTTTGAGCAGCTCGCAGTACAAGCGGTAAAGTCGCTGACGATGTGCCAAATGTTCGTCAAATTCTTCCAAACCTGCCAAGCCCAAGCTGGCCGCAAGGTCGGTCATTTGGTATTTATAGCCTACTTCTACAATGTCGTTTTCCCAAATTCCTTTTTGTTTGCTGGTGCGGTCAATGCCAAACCAACGCAGTCGTTTTGCCTTTTCGACCAAGGTTGGGTCTTTCACCACCAACATACCGCCGTCGCCCGTGGTAATGTGTTTGATGGCTTGGAACGAAAACATCGTAAAGTCGCTTTCGCTACCGATGTAGCGTCCTTTGTATTTGGCACCCACGGCGTGCGCCGCGTCTTCAATAATGAAGAGATTGTGCTTCTTTCCGAGTGCCCACAGTTCGTCCATTTCGCAGGGAAGGCCGCCGTAATGAACACAAACAATTGCCTTTGTTTTGGGTGTAATGAGTTGCTCCACGTGTTTTACGTCGATGTTGAGGTTGTCATCCACATCGGCAAACACAATGTTGACTCCCATATAAAGGAATGGGATGTTGGTGGCCGTACAAGTAAATACGGGGGCAATGACTTCATCGCCTGGTTGCAAATCGGCCAACAAATACGCCAAGTGAAGAGCATCCGTCCCAGAGCCAACTGCCAAGCATTTGTTGGGGTACGTAAATTTTAACTCGAAGCGACGCTCAAATTCGTCCACTTTAGGGCCTTGGCCAATCCAACGTGAATGAAGGACTTCTGTGATGTTAGAAGCGGCTTTGGCAGGAATGTTAGGGTAGAACAGTACAATACCCTCCCTCGTATCCATAACAGGATACTCATTCATGGGTTTCTCCAGAATCTTGTCAAGAATCATACAAAGTTTGATAGATAATAGTACTCGTTTTTCTCAAAATTGGGCTGTGGAAAGAAGTGTAGGTTAAGCACTTCTTTTGTTAGAGAGACAACATAGCGTCTTATCGTTCAATAAAGATTCCTGAATATCCAAAAACCTTGTTTGTTTAGATATAAAACCGTATTGTCGAGACAAATATACAATAAATAGCGATAATGCAATATACAATATAGAAGAAAGCAAGAGAAATCAAAATTATTTTTGATGACTATTACAGTATATTGATTTACAGTGAGTTATTGGGTGTGAGAACGCAGTTTGGCGCTGGAAAGATGGTGATTTTTAATGATTTTTGGGCTATTTTAAGGAGTTTTTAACCACTTTGTAGCGACTTTTTAATCTAAAATTGGACGACAAAAGCACTTTTTTTCAAAAGTCTAGTGTGACACGGCTTTTAGTCCGATGATAGAGCCAATTAAAGTAATAAGAAATAGGAGTCTCCAAAAAGTGATGGGTTCTTTAAATACAATGATGCCAATCAAAACAGTACCGACAGGGTTGGAAGCAAGTATATTTTATCAAGTGCTTAGTAAACAACCGTTCCTTGGTATATCAACGACTTGATGGGGGAGATGCGGGAAACTGCTTCGGCGGAGCAACTCGCATCTACCAATACCACATTGGCGTCGTCGCCTGCTTTGGGCCACTGCTGTTCGCCTTTGTCGGTGAGCGGCAAAGGGCCTGCGGTGGCCAATTTCAAGATTCTCGATAGCCCAAACTCGGTCGAATACCCGTATAATTGAGCCGCGAGATTGGCTTTCTGCAACACGCTTCCCGTGCCGAACGTATTCCAATGATCAATAATGCTGTCGTTGCCTGTCATGACGTTGACCCCGTACTTCAACAGCGTAGGAATAGGCATGATGGTAGTGCCAAACGGAATGGTGGATAAAATTCCGATGCGGGCAGCGCCAAGTTTTTCGGCAATTTCTTCTTGTTTTGCTTTTTCAAGTTTGGCTAACGCAAAAGCGTGACTTACGTACGTTTTGCCTTTTAAAATGGGGTTTTCGTTGACTTTGGCAATCAAATACTCGATGGTTTTGAGCCCCGATTCACCAGACTCATGCAAGTGAATATCAATGCCTTTGTGGTGATCTAAGGCCAATTGGATAGTGAAGTCCATGGTTTTTTCGATGGCACCATCTAGGGTAAACGGATCAACGCCACCGATAAAATCAATGTTTGTTTGAGCGGCTTCTTTCATATACGGGGCGGAGTCCGTATAGAATACTCCATGCTGAGGGAATGCCACCAATTCGGCACCAAAAACGTCTTTTTTATTGCGCAAAGCCACTTGCAGATTTTTCAGCGATTGGAGCTTAGAAGTAGGTTCAATATTGACGTGGCTACGCGCAAACCCCGTGCCGCGCGATTGCAACAATTCGATGAGTTTTTCGGCTTTTTGGGTCGAATTTTTGAGCATTTCGGGTAAAATCTGCTGCTCTAGCGCAATCATACCTTTTACGCCGTTGGTACGTCTTTTGGTAGCTTGCCACTTATCGCCGTAAAACGTTTTGTCCAAATGGATGTGCATATCTTTGAACGAAGGTAGCATCAAGAGACCCTTTGCGTCGATGGCGTCGGCGGGTGGTTTTTGCGTGCTCACGTTTTTGATTTTGCCATTTTCAATTTCAACCGAAAATAATCCTGTTTTTGTACCCACAACCTCTTCGCCCTCGTAATCAAATCCAGTTTCGAGGCGTACGTTTTTTAGGGTATAATGGCGGGCTGCCCCCATTGGAATATTCCAGATTATTTCCTTTTCGGAGATCTGAGAAGAGGGGCTAGGAGCTAGCGACAGCCCAGACAAGCCAACGACTGAGTTTTGAAGAAAAGCTTTACGAGAAAGAGTGGATGGCTTCATGATGGAAGTTGTTTTATTCTTTGGTATATTTTTGGGTGAGCAGCACCATCATTTCATCAATGCGTTTTTGACGGGTTTCGGGGCGTTTGGCAAAAAGCAATCGGGCTAATAGTTCTTTTTTCGCCGACTTACTCAGTCCCAAAAACTGAGCCATCAATCTCTCCTGCCCCGCAAGTGCTTGTTCCAAATCGGGAGGAATGACTAAGGCTTCTACTTCGTCGAGTAGGGTCCAAGAGCCATTGCGCTTGGCCACTTCGATACTTGCAAAACCCGCTTCCGTCATCAATCCCGCCTCGATAAGCTGGTCAACCTTTACTTTATTGATTTTCGACCACGTACTTTTTGCCTTGCGAGGGCAAAAAAACTGGTGTGATTTTTCGGAATCGACGGCTACTTTTTTGCTGTCTATCCAGCCAAAGCACAGCGCGACATCCACGGCCTCACTCCAAGTAATGGAGGGTATAGCCGACGATTTTTTATAAAAAACAACCCAAACGGCCTGTTGAGATTGGTGATGTTGTTCCAACCAAGCGCGCCATTCCGCCTGATTTTTGGGGTAAAATACGTCTATTTCCATGCTATGTGGTACGGGCGTCTCGCCCGTCATTTTTAACCAAAGCACCTCACCTAGCTAATATCCTCATGGAAGTGATTAGGTAAAACATAGAAAGCGTAAGTGGGGTGCTTGCACTAGCTTATTTTCTAGATTTGGTTGATTGTCAACGAGTTGTATCAGTGAATCGTGCCATTGAAACTTCCTTTAATCTCGTATTATTTACTATACTGACTGTCTAGTTTTTTGATAATAAGTTGTAAGGGCTTTGAACACCTCAGCTTTGATAAACTCTGCTAATTCTTCTACGGGTATCTGAGAACTATTATTAGGAGCAGGAGAACTTGTGAGAAGTTGAATATTCAAAACGCGCTCAATTTCCCATAGTGTCTCGGTAGTAAAGTTATGAGTTCCACTCAACCAACGGCTTATTTCTGAAGGTTTTTTTCCCATCATAAAAGCAAACTCCTGATTGGTTAAGCCTCTTTGTTGTAATGCCGAGTGGATTTGAACCGCTAGGTTCATTCGACGATCTATTTGACCTTCTAATTCAGGCGTTATTCTTGCACGAACTCGTTGCATTAGCGCACTGTCGTATTTTTTTGCTTTACTCATCTGATTCAATGATTAAGTTGCCAGCTAACTCTATATCGTTTTCCCAATAAATCTCCCCATCAAGCATTTTTTGATATAAAAGCGCAGAAAATTTCCTCAGTAAATAATTCGCTTGGGTGAGAGTAGGGTCTTCTTGAAGGGTGCGTATTGATTTAGGTTTGTGTCCACCTCCCCCTAATATAATAACAGCATTACCAAGTCGAATACAGTATAAACGTAAATGCGAGTTAGGGTGGTCATATAGGGCACAAACTAAGTCACCTAATTTTCCTTCATTTTCTTTGAAAAAATGCCTTGCAGCCCCAAACTTATTCCCGATTTTCTGCAAGGTTTCAAAGATTGTGTCAATTTCAGTGGGAAATTGCTTGTCATTTTCTTCAATAAAATGGTCGAATAAGGTGCTGTTATTACCATCTATTAACAATGAGTAGATAGTCGCTTTTTGCCCTGATAGTTCACCTAATTCAACGATTTCGAACCTCATTTGGGAAAACAATTTAGAATTTAAAGGTAATATAAAATTATCAAATAATTGTTAAATAAAAAATAAAAGATAACTTTTTGGTGCTCCCGATGGCGCGAATTGCGCTCGTGGTATCTATTATCAGGCTTTTGCCTTCGCCAATTTGGCTAGAAGAGAAGCCCTTTAATAACCAACACGAGCGCCACGTTCGCGCTATCTACGGCTTTTTTGCTTTTATTTCTTCTCCTCCACAGGGGGCGGAGCGCCAAAACGCTTATGGCTATTTTTGAGCTCTCCGTGTGAACTAATCAAAATCAGTGTCAATAAGGCAATGCTTGCAATAACGAGCACAAAGTTTTTGCCCCATTTCGATAGGTCGATGGCACGAGGTGTAAAACTAACCTCGGCTTTACGAATCAGCACCGCTACGATGACCCAATTGACGATGTAGAGGTACTGTTCGATGCGGTACGTACTCAAAAATGCCCCCGTTACCAGCAAACTATATACCACATACAGCCCCCAATGTCCCAAAAACAAGGCATACACTTCGGAAGCGGAGTAGGAGAGAGGATTGGTTTTGGTAAGGTAGTAGCGCACCCACCACAGCGCCGCCATCAATAAAACAAACGCCAACGCCACCAACTGCACCGTACGGTAAATATCGCTTTCGGGCGCAAATTCGAGCTTACTAAAGATGCCTTGCAGGCGCTCGACCGAAAACGATTGTTCCCATACCACGTAAGGAATAAAGAGCATGGACATCAGCAACGGAAACCAAGTTTTGGACTTGGGTTGGGTGTCGGCGGTGCGTTCCCATTGTGAGGTAAACGTGCCGTAGGCCATGCCCAATCCCCCAAAAAAGCCCAACGAATATTCCATGACGTTCCAGAAGTTGAACTTAATCTCCGTAAGGCCGCCCAAGACTTGTAAGAAATTGCCAAACGCAAACCCAAAACCCCCGCCAAGTCCCGAAAAGGCCGCTACGCGCAGGGCAGAGGTGTGGTTGTTGCGGACGAGGTACCACGTCAGGGCTGCTGCCGCCCCAAATACAGCTGCCCACATTTCGGAGCGGGGAGGGGTCATGTACCATTCAAATTCTTCGATAAGGAAAAAATATGCAACGGCTGCGCCTACGACCATCTCGACAATCACTTCGTGCCACTTGACGGGTTTTTGGGGACTGTCGGCCAGTGCCAATCCAAACAATGCGCCTCCCACGTAGCCGTACAAACCTCCAATCACAAAGAGCATGAGCAGCCCGTAATAGACGTTGATAAAATCATCGCCGCGACCGTAGCCGACCAAAATTCCGTAGCTGGCAATTCCGCCCAATCCCCAGCCGATGGCTCCCGCGAGGGTAGCGGCAAAGAGTTTGGCGTACCAGTCGGTGCGGCGCGCAACAAATAAAATGCTAAGGGTGCCCACTGCCCCTGCCCAAGCCGCACCGTACTCGTGTCCGAATTGGCCACGAATGGCCCAAGCGGTTCCGAGCGACATCGCTACGAGGAGCATGGGGAAGTAAAGTTGTTTGTTTTTCATTGGATAAGAAAGGTGTTTATCAGGGTTTAGTATCGTTTTTAGATATACCTTTTTGCCCTTGAAAAAGGCTATTTGAGTAGTCTAAAAAACTAGCTAGTCAGTATTGTAATTATCTGATGAACATTAAAAACCTCCCACCCGTGGAAATAACAGAAAAGACTGTCAAAAAGAGTTTTGCGTGGCCGATTTTTGACGAAACAGAAGTAGAAGCCGTCGCTGAAGTAGTCCGTAGTGGCAAATGGGGCAACCCTGATTGCGGTGATTTGGTAGAGGAGTTTGAAAAAGAGTTTGCGGCGTATTGCGGTAGTAAATACGCCATTAGTTGTGTCAATGGCTCGGTGTCGCTGCGATTGGCCCTGATTGCCTGCGGCGTGAAGCCTGGCGATGAGGTTATCGTTCCTCCTTATACGTTTATTGCAACGGCATCGACGGTGATTGAGGCCAACTGTGTGCCTGTTTTTGTTGATATTGACCCCGAAACGTACAACATCAGTCCCGCTGCCATCGAGGCGGCTATTACGCCCCGTACTAAAGTGATTATTCCTGTGCATTTTGGTGGGCAGGCTTGCGATATGGACGCGATTATGGACATTGCGAAACGCCACAACCTACGCGTTATCGAAGATGCCGCGCACGCCCACGGTGCCGAGTACAAAGGAAAAAAACTAGGGGCAATTGGGGACGTAGGGAGCTTCAGTTTTCAGTCTTCCAAAAACCTAACGGCGGGTGAAGGCGGGATTGTTGTCACCGACGACGACGAACTGTACGCCATGATGCACTCCTTGCGTAACGTCGGTCGCATCGAAGGCGGGCAGTGGTACGATCACTATAACCCAGGCTGTAACTACCGCATTACCCAAATGCAAGCGGTGCTATTGTCGGCGCAACTAAAGCGTTTGGAACAACAAACCCTCGTGCGGGATGCCAATGGGGTGTATTTGAATCAACTATTAGAAAATATTGAAGGCATTACTCCTTTGAAACGAGGTTTTGGCGAAACCCGTCACTGTTACCATTTGTACATCATCAAGTACGACAAAACGTATTTTAATGGGTTGTCGAAAGTGGAGTTTGTGGAGCGTTTGGCGGCTGAGGGCGTCCCTTGTTTTAGAGGATATCCGCATCCGTTGTACAAGCAACCGTTGTTCCAAAACAAAAATTTTATGTGTTATGCCATCCCCGACTACGTGGATTACAGCCAAGTACATTGCCCCGTGGCCGAACACGCGTGTAGCGACGAGGGGGTGTGGATTTTGCAACACGGAATGTTAGGAACGAAGGAGGACATGGAGTCGTTTGCCGAAGCGATTCTGAAAGTAAAACGCGAAGCATAACCATTCACCAACCATTTCTCAATTCATGTTTAAACAACGTATTTTTTTACTATGGATAGCGGTATTAGGTGGTATAATGACGACCTATGCCCAATCGCTTTCCCTCAAAAATGCCACGATTTTGGTGTCGCCGTCGGTGCCAGTGCCTATGCGCGAGACAGCTCCTAAAGTTTTTACGGAAGAAATAAACAAACGGACGCAGTTGCTGTTCAAACCCGCTGCGGCTTGGCCGAAAACGGGTGTGACGGTGGCAATGGCGCTGTCGAGCGACCGTGAACTGTTCGGGAAAGCACTGCCTGCCCGAAAAGCAGGCGATGCGGCCGAGACTCGGGCGGAAGGGTTTCGGGTGGTAGTCGATGGGCAAACGCTGTGGATTATTGGCGCCGATGCCCGTGGGGTATTGTTTGGAACGGGCTGGGTGTTGCGCCATTTGGAGATGTCGGCGGGGAATGCGTTGCTCGCACTTACTACCGACGTAGCGACGGCGCCTGTGTACCCGATTCGCGGACACCAACTCGGCTACCGCCATACCGCCAATTCGTACGACGCGTGGACGGTGGGGCAGTTTGATCAATATTTCAGAGAATTAGCGATCTTTGGCACCAACGCCGTAGAAGGGATTCCGTTTCACGAAGATGAAAAACCCAATCCCCATTTTAAAATTCCTGCGTCGGAGATGCGGGTAAAAATGGGAGAGTTGTGCCAACAATACGACCTCGATTACTGGGTATGGACGCCCGTTACGTTTGAATTGAGCGATGCCGAAAAGCGCGCGGCTGAGTTGCGTTTACACGAAGAATTTTACAAAAAATGCCCTCGCCTCGACCATATTTTTGTGCCAGGTGGCGACCCAGGTGATAACCACCCAAAATTGGTTTTACCTTTTTTGAAAGACTTACACCAGTTACTGATTAAGTACCACCCCAAAGCCAAAGTGTGGGTTTCGTTACAGGGTTTTAGCGTGGAGCAAACTGATTATTTTTACCGCTATTTGGCCGAAAATAGCCCCGATTGGCTGCAAGGCGTAGTTTCAGGACCAGGAAGTCCGCCAATGGCCGAAACGCGTTTTCGTTTGCCCAAAAAATACCAGCACCGCCAATACCCCGACATCACGCACAATGTTCGCTGTGAGTTTCCCGTGCGGGGTTGGGACCAAGCCTACGCGCTGACCCTCGGTCGCGAAGCGTCCAATCCGCGCCCTTACGCTTTCTCCGAAATCCACCAAACGTATGCTCCTTTTACCGATGGATTTGTGTCGTATTCGGATGGCTGCCATGACGACATCAACAAGGTAGTATGGAGCATGAGAGGCTGGAATCCTACGATGGATGTGCGTGAGATTATGACAGATTATACCCGCTTCTTTTTTGGAAAAACAGCCGCTGAAAGTGCTGCCGACGGGATTGCGGCCCTCGAAAATAACTGGAAAGGCCCGTTGGTTCAAAATGGGGGGGTAGAGGCTACGTTTACTTTCTGGAAAGGGCTGGAAACGGCTAACCCTGCCTTGAAAAACAATTGGCGTTGGCAGATGCTTTTGCTACGTGCCAACTACGACACCTACACTCGCCGCCGATTGGTATATGAGCAATCGCTTGAAAAACAGGCGAATGGCGTGCTTTTTCAGACAACAGAGCTAGGCACTGAAAAAGCCATGAACGAGGCGTTGACGCTGGTCAATCGGGCTGACCAACAAAATTGTGCGCCTGAGTTACGTCAAAAAATAGAACAATTATGTGCCGATTTATTCACGTCGATTGGTTTGCAAACGAGCGTCAAAAAACACAATGCCAAAGGTTATGAACGTGGTTGCGTGCTTGATTTTGTGGACTACCCGCTCAACAACCGTTGGTGGTTGGCCGATGAGTTTAAAAAAATAGCGGCCTTGCCTTCGGAGGAAGCCAAAAAAGCAAGATTGAAAGACATAGCCACGTGGGAAAGCCCAGGACAAGGGAGTTTTTACGACGACGTGTCGAGCGTAGCGAAAGGCCCTCGCGTGAAGACCGTTTCCGAAGATGCAACCGACGTGGCATGGTGGGAAGATGGTTTCAGTCGGACTCGTTTGTCGGCGCAATTGTTCCAGAAATGCCCTGAACTAGAGTACGATAACCTCCAAATGGATGCGCGTTATATTGTTCGGGTGGTTGGATCAGGAGAAGCGTTGTTGCGCGTGGATGGGCGTCGTTTGGAGCCGATTACGTACAGTCGTGAGCTCAATGGCGTCAAAGAATGGATTGTGCCCTTGACGTTGACCCAAGACGGGAAATTGCACGTTACGTTTGATGAACCCGAGGAGTCACATCTAAACTGGCGGAAACAATCCAAAATCTCGGATGTTTGGTTGTTGAAGCAGTAGTTTGTTTGAACCATATAAGACATATAAGGGATTATAAGAAAAACTTATATGTACTTATATGTACTTATATGTACTTATATGTACTTATATGTACTTATATGTACTTATATGTCTTATATGGTTTAAAATTACAACTCCCGAATCCGAATATTTCGGAAAGCCGCTTCGTCACCGTGGTCTTGAAGGAGAATATGCCCGCTAGGCATTCCAAAGTCCTCCACTTCCTTAAACTTGCTAGCCGCCTTAGCTTCCTTAAATTCAGGGCTTCCAATGGTATATTCCACCACTTTTACGCCGTTGAGCCAGTGCGTTACGCGTTTGCCCTCTACCCGAATCCGTCCATGGTTCCACTCACCAATCGGCTTTTGCTGGCGCGAATTAGGCTCAATCAATTCATACAAACTCGCCGTACGTCGTTTATCATTAGTATCTTTGGCAATGTCCTTGTTGCCTAAATCGTCAATGAGTTGATACTCCGGGCCTAACATAGCGCCATTGGGGTATTTTTTGACAAAATATTTAAGACCCGTATTCGCACCTAGGGCGAGTTTAAATTCAAATTCTAAATCAAACTGCGTGTACGTTTTCTTGGTAATGATGTCGCCGCCCCGCACTACGGCCTTGCTTTCCCCTCGGCCTTTGTTGACCACCAATTCATTGTTTTCGATGGCCCAGCCTTCTTTGGGAAACTGGTCACTTTTGGACGAAGCCCATTTACTGGTAGAGGTACCGTCAAACAGCATTTCCCACGGGCTTGAGGTGTGCAATTGTACCGAAGGGTGCATGGTATATAGACGGAATTGTTTACCATCGTTGACCACCATCCCGCTCGATTTGTCGCTTCCGAGAATAGGGTTTCGGTCGTATTTTGTCCAGTGAATGAGGTCATTAGAAACCGCTACGTTGGTGCTCCATTCGCGCCAATCTTTAAAGGCCGATGCGTGGTAATAGCCGTAATATTTCCCTTGGTATTTGATGACTTGGTTGATTGCTACCGCAAACTTGTCGTAGCCATCAGGCCCTAAGGCAATCACAGGCTCATCTTGCACGTTTTTCCAAACCTTCAAATCGCTGGAGGTTGCGAGCCAAATTCCCAAGTCGGCCCGCTCGTAAAAAAGGTACCACGTTTTGTTTTCGTACCAAATCGCAGGCGTCCCGTAAGCCCCTTTGCTGATGGGTGTTCCGTTGGTTTGGCGAATGTCCAAATTGCCTTTTTCTTTCCAGTGAATACGGTCGGTAGAAGTAAGTAAATGAGCGACGTCGTCGCGACCTTCGGCAAACATGTAATAAACGCCCTTAACTTTCACTACCGACATATCTTCTACCCAATCCAACCTATAAATAGGATTTTGAGGGTGGCGCTTCCAGCGAATCCCGTCTGTGGACGAGGCGTAACCAAGAAATTTTGTGGATTTGGGCTCGTTTTTGTAGCCCGTGTACCAAAGGTGATACGTACTACCTTCGTGAAGAATGTAGCCTCGTTCACGGATTTTTTCGTCCCACGTTTTTTTGCCTGTTCCTTCAAAAACAGGGTTTGGGACGTAAGCTTTAAAGTCCACGATTTCGGAGGGAAATTGGGCGAAACTTTGATTAAAGTAACAGTAAGAAAGGGCGAGGAAAAGGAGTTTTTTCATAGTGGGAAAATAGAAATGGAAGGGAGGGGAAATTTACTCTTTCCCCAATGAAAATGTGATGCCAAAGGTATTTTGGAAACGAACAGGTTTGCCCCATTTAACGGCAGGGTTCCAGTTGTTCATTAGTTTGATGAGTCGAACTGCTTCTTCGTCGCAACCGCCACCGATGCCCTTGATTACCCGTACCGATTCGGGTATTACTTTCCCTTTTTCATTGATGACAAAGCCTAGCCATACTTTCCCGCTGATTTTTTCTTTGGCGGCTTTTTCTGGATATTTCATGTTGTTGGCAATGACATTGCTGATGCCTTTTAATCCAGAAGCGTAGGCGGCAGGTACTTCCACGTCGGGGGCGATAAAACCTTCGGTGAGACTTTTGGCATAGATGTCGCTGCTATCGGCCAATACCCTCGCTTCGGCAGTATAAGGCGATTGGGGATAGCCACTCACTTTACGAAAGAGTTCACCTGCCCGTTGGAAGTCGAGCTGTTGGTAGCGTTGTTTGGCAAGGGTCCAATAGTTGGTCATCAGCGTAGCTTGTACGGTGCTGTCTTTGGGATTAATGTCTAATATTTTTTCATAGATGGTCATGGTTACTTTGGCGGCGTCAGCACCTTTGGATAACTCCTGAATCGAACGCCAAAAACCTAAGCACTTGTCGCAGTTTTCGAGTTGCATAATGAGGTAATCATCGTTCTCATTGCCAGTTACTTGTTTCGCCTTTTCGTACAGTTCTTTGGCTTGTTGATACTTACCTGCTAAAAAGAGTTTATCGGCTTGCGCTTTATGGCCAATGCTGTCTTTGGGTGGGGTAGATTGCGCATGTAATGCGTTACTTATCAGGAATGTTAGTATGGTCAGTAGCGTAAGAAATCTCATATTTTTGGGTTAGATTATTTTGGGCAAAAATACCTTGATTTCTTAATTCTCCTACTATTTTTAATGGCGCTTTATGCCTTTTTTCTTTGAATTTTGACCTTTTTTGCGCTAAAAAAGGCTTTTTTGCTCAAATTAAAGTTCAACTGTTTTATTATTCTCTAAAACTAAGAATGGCGGAAACATCCCCTATTTTCCTGCTAAATACTTATTACGATATTCGATGGGGGTACAGCCTTTGATTTGTCGAAATTGCCGCGCAATATTTTTACTGTCGGTGAGGCCCATGTCAAGCGCGATTTCAAAAACCGTCATGTCAGTTTCGAGTAATTTTTGGGTAAACTTCTCGATACGTAAATTAAAAATATACTTATAAATCGGGTAGCCCGTAATGTCCTGAAAACGTTGTTCCAAGGCCCGCCGCGACAACGGCACTTGTTTGACCACGTCATCGACTTGCAGGTTTTTGTCGATGTTTTGGTGAATAAATTTCAAAGACGAAGCAATGTACTTGTCGTTGGTGGCATAAATATCGGTGGACTGGCGCGTGATTACTTGTGTTGGTTTTACGTAAATGTCGTAGAAATCCGACGTGCCGTGTTCAATCATGTGGTGCAACAACTTGGCCGCGTCGTAGCCACCTTTTTCGGTATCTTGGGCAATGCTCGAAAGGGGTGGATCCGAAAATTCACAAATCATTTCGTCATTATCGACGCCCAACACGGCTACTTCTTCGGGGATACGGATATTGGCCAAACGACAGGCTTCCGTAATATGCTGTCCTTGGTTGTCGTCGCAAGCCATGAGGGCAAGCGGTTTGGGGAGCGAATTGAGCCATTGGCTCAGGGGGCTAGGTTTGTAGTACCACAGCTCACTCGACCGCGACATGGCGTGCTCAAAATAATGCACGGGGTAGCCTGCTTTCTGGATGCGTGCCTCAAAACCTTCGGCCCGCTCGCGCGACCAAACGATGTCCTTGAAACCGTAAAACGCAAAATGTTTGAAGCCTTTGCGCAAAAAATATTCGGCTCCCAGGTGCCCCGCTTCGTAGTGGTCGCCCGTGATGTTGGGAATCTCTTTGAAACGTTCCTTGAAGTCTTGGGCAATGACGGGAATGCCTGCTTCCACGATTTTAGAAATCTTGGGGTCGTTGTACAACTGCCCAATGATGCCGTCGGCTTCCCATTCGAGCGCCCATTCCAAAATCCCGTCGATACCAATCGTTTCGCGCTGAAACAGGGGCATTCGACAGAAAATCCACGGGCCATGCTCTTTCGAGTACTTCGAAATTCCTTGAAGTAAGCCTTTACTGTATTCTTCGGCAAAGTCGATGAGAAGGATAATTTTGTACATCTAGGAAAAAAGTTCTTTCCAACTTTTAATGGTGGCGTTGGTCACAAGGGGTTTTGCCCAAAAACCAATGCTCAAAATATATCCCAAAGTAATCATCAAAAATAACATCGCCAAACGCAAGCCTACCAATTCGGCCAAACCTCCAATGACGAGTGGCACCACCGCACCACCCGCAATGCCCGAACACAAAATGCCCGAAAACGTTCCGTGGTGATAAGGAACGGAGTTGAGCGCCAACGAGACGATAATTGACCACATCACCGAAGCAAAAAAACCACTCATTGGGAAGGCATACAAGGCCATTTCGAGCGGGCCAAATAAACCAACTAACACCGAAATGATGGCCCCAACGGTGAAAAGCAGCAATACCCGACGGCTGTCGAAGAGTTTCAACAAAACAAGTCCTAAAATACAGCCAATGGTGAGTAAGCCCCAAAAATATGAAATCACCGAAGCGCCTTCCGTAGCGGGGTCAACGTTGTGGTAGGTTTGGAGAAATTTTGACGTCCAATTAGCAATGCCTTGCTCCGTACCGACGTACGCAAAAATTCCTAAAAAAAACAGGTAAACGTAACGGTTTTTGAGTAAGTCATTGAAAGCGTTTTGAGTGTCAATTTTTTCGTCTTCTTTGAGCTCCACTTCGGGAAAATGTACCATTTTTACAACGATGACCATCAAAAGCGCTACCACTGCAAATACCCAATACAACGAAACCCATTTCAAGTCGGCGGGGACGATGTCGTTGAGCGTAGAAATAAAGGCGTTAGCTTCTTGGCCTGAATGAACATTTAGGACTAAGTAGCTGTAAAGCATGGGGCTTAAAAACGAAGCGCCGCCAAAAAACAACTGCGCCATCACGGAGTTGAAGGCAAAATTAGCTTCACCTCCTGCGACGCGCAGTAGAGGATTAATCACCACTTGAAGCATGGCCATGCCGATGCCGATGATAAAAAGCGATAACAGCGATACCGTAAACGTGGGAACTAGCGCAAATAACAACGCACCACCAAATGCCAACAAAAAAGCCCAGAAAAGCACCTTTTTCTCGCGATATTTTTCGACCAATATCCCCGAAGGAATGGAGGCCACCCCGTAGGCTACAAAAAAGGCAAACGGTAAAAAGCCCGCCAAGCCGATGCTTAGGTTGAAGCTATCGACAATGTCGGGGATAATGGGGCCAAGAATATTACTCAAAAACGATATAACAAAGAAGATAACGAAAATGAGAATAACAATAAAGGTGTTTCTTTTCATGTGGTTTTGGGTTTTGGATTTGGTCGGGTTGTGAGCAACCCTCTGCACATTATCTCAAACTGCCCACCGTTACTTTGGCATCTTGCGATACCAACGCCGCAGCACCTAAGAGAGCGATGTCATCGTTTTGAGATTGAAGGATTTTGATCCTTTTGAGGGTTTCGGGATAGGCAAAATCCTCCAATGCTTCGCGCATTCCCGCTTCAAAAAACGAGTAAGCTTTGGCAATAGAACCGCCCAATACAATGGCTTCGGGGTCGTAGGTGTACATAGCTGCTTTGATGGCAAAACCCAAATGTACACCAAATTCTTGCCATAAACGAAGGGCATGTTTGTCGCCGTTGAGAGCGGCGTTGCTCACAAGCAAAGCCGTCGTGCCGTGAATGGCTTCAAAGAAGTTGCTCCCTGCGTAGTATTCGAGGTTGTGCTCGCGGTAAGGCAAAAGACCGATTTCGCCCGCGCCGCAGTTGCTCCCGTTGTATAATTGATTGTCGATGATAATGCCTGACCCTAAGCCAGTTCCGATGGTCATTCCAACGACCGAATTGTAGTGTTGGGCAACGCCATAACGGTGCTCGCCGAGGCTAAAACAATTGGCATCGTTGTTGACATACACGGGTATGTTAAACTCTTCTTCTAAAATATCACGTAACGCTACTTTTTCCCACGAAGGGATATTGGCTACGTTATAAACGATGCCTTTTTCGACATCGACGACTGAGGGGACACCAATCCCAATGCTGCCAATGGGATGTTGGGTGAGGGGACGTATCAGGTCAAACAACTGCTCTAAAGTAGCCGACATGGACTCCTTTTCTTGGAGGAAAACCGTGTTTTGGTGGATAATTTCCCCGTTAAACTCGATTCCCGCTTTTACTTTGGTTCCTCCTAAATCTACTCCTATTTTCATTGGTGCTACTTTTTAAGTGTTAACGTTGCGTATTTACTTGAGCGAACGCGCGGTGGGTAACTATGAATTACGAATGATGAATGACGAATGAGCTACTTTACTTCGACGGTGCGGCTTGCTTTGCCTGCGGCGTCAAATGCTTTGAGCTTGATTTTGCCTGTTACTTGGACAGGGGCGGTGTATTCGGCCGACTTATCGGTAGGTTCGCTGCCGTCGGTTGTGTAGCGTACCCGAAGCCCAGGATAAGCGATATTGGCCTTCAATGTTCCGTTTTCGACGACTGCCCCTGGCAGCGGAATGCGGTAGTTGTAGCCACCGTTGAGGTAGCTAAGGCGAGGTAGGTCTTTTTGTGCTAATGTATTGACAAAAATATTCCAACTTGCCTGAATGGCTTTTTCGCGCGTGGTGCGGTCGGCAATGGTTTCCCAAGGGCGCTCGGCGCTCCACGCACTTTCGGCAAAGCCCATCAATTTGGGTAATGTATAATATTCAAGCATGTCGCGGCCTTTGATGGTTTCGCTCCACAATTGACATTCTACGCCAACGATATTTTTGCGGGCCTCGGGTCGCAAGCGCTCTACATTGTTGAATACCAGAGGTTTGCCAAAATTGTTGGTATAAGTAGTTTTAAACATATCGTAAGGGGCAAATGTGTAGTTGTCGCGGGTATCGACAAAGCCAGCCCAGTAAAGCCCTGGCTCTTGCGACTCATTGTTGTAGGCCAAATCGAAATAAAAATTGGTGACATTGCACAGCACCACAGGATAACCCGCATTGGCCAAACGATAACCCAAATCAGGGTCGTAGAGGTTGTTCCACACGTACGGAACCACATTTTTACCCGCAAATTCAGGATTGACCTTGAGCGCACCATCTTTGGTTTTTGTTAATCCTACCTCTTCCCAACCGTGTACTTGGAGGCCGCGTTTTTGTAAACGAGGCAGCAAACGGCGAATGAAATACGCGTGGAGGTTATGAAATTCGCCGATGCTCGGGTCTTTTTTGAGCAGGTCTTGGGCCCAAGGCGACTTGGTCCACGCACCGCCCGCTACTTCGTCGCCACCAATATGGAAAATATCCAAAGTAAGCCCCGCTTCTTTGTACATTTTGATGATTTCGTCGGTCACTTTTTCGTAGAATCGGTAGGTGGACTCTTGCGTCACGTCCGTCACGTTGTCTTTGTAGCTTTGCGCCGACAAATAAACAGATTCGTCCTTGGGGTCCACCAAGCGGTATTCGTTGGCTTCCTTCTCTTTGCCTTCTTTCATCAAACGTTGATAACGTGCTTCCATCGCTTTGATGGCCGCCCGAGCGTGGCCTGGCAAGTTGACTTCGGGGATAATTTTGATGTGGCGAGCGTGGGCGTATTTTAGAATTTCAATAAAATCAGCTTTGGTATAAAAACCGCTTCCGTGGCTACCTTTGCCGTAAGCTGCTGGGCCAGAGCCGTAGCCTGGGTGCAAAGCGGCATCTTTGTACGACTTCACGTGCTGACGTTGACCGCCTACTTGCGTAAGTTCAGGCAAACCGTCGATTTCAACACGCCAACCTTCATCTTCCGTTACGTAAAACAAAAAATGGTTGAGTTTGTAAAATGCCAACACATCCAACTGACGGAGAATGGTCTCTTTGGTTTGAAAATTACGGCCTACGTCGAGGTGCATACTGCGGAATTGAAAGCGAGGAGCGTCTTCGATTTGCAGAGCTTCCAACGAAATGGTGCCTGATTTTTGGGCTAAAGCTGCCGTTGGAATGAGCGCAACAAGGCTCTGAGTGCCGTAAAACACGCCCGCAGCGTCGCTACCAACGATGGAAACTCCTTGTGGACTCACGCCTAGTTTGTAAGCTTCTTTGCTAATTCCTTTGACATTCAACGCGGTGGTACTCAACGAAATGGTATTGGGGGCGGCTGGTGCATTTTTGGTTTTAAACTCACTACCCGTTAGCTCTTTGAGGCGTTGAGCCAGCAAATTGGCTTCATTTTCAAGTCCTGCGGCGTAGTGAATTGGGGTGGATGAGGTCAATGAAAAAGAACCTTGCCCCGTTACCACACTGATGGGAGAGGGGATAATGCGTTGTAATTGGTTAGCGGCCACGGGGCTTACTTGAAGATTTTCATTGTAGCGCAAACTGGCCGTAATGATGGGGTCTTGGTCGTTGGGGCCGCGCAAAAGTTGCTCTTTGCGCGTAAACGGAACCACCGCACATTTTTCTATGGGAACAATTTGTGATTCTTCACCTTTGGCATCATAAAAGACAAAATATAATCCCAGTGGAGCGTCGGTTTCTTTGATAACACTTTCGGTACCACGGTAGCTAATGGCAACCGAATCGCCAGGAGCAAGACGAAATCCTTTGTTAGGAGAAAGCTTGTACCAGTCGCCGTTGATGTGCTCCAGGGTCGCGAGCTGGGGTGTAGGCGTGGGCGTAAGCGGGCGAGGAGCCATGTTAAAAAACAGTGCCCAAGCGCTATCGCTGAGGGTAAGTGAGCCATTGTTTTTGAGGTAAAATTTTGCTTCAAAAACATCGTTAGGCCCTGCAAAATTGTCGGTCAATTCCCACGAAATAGCAATATTACTTGCTTGATCGAACGCTCCTTCTGACGCAGATTTGCAGCCACTGAGCCACCAAATAAAAATACATAAGACAGTGATAGACGAAATAGTACGCATAAATACCGAGGTTAAGTAGCCCTAATAGTACGCTGATGCGTATTAAAAATACCATTCTGGGTACAGTATTTTTAATTCTTTCTTTAACCGACACCAACTAAGATGTCTCTTTCAAGCTCCCGTCTTATTTCGCTCGACGCGCTTCGTGGGTTTACGGTGGCCGCCATGATTATGGTCAACTTCCCAGGTAGTAGCGATCACGTCTTTTTTACGCTTCGCCACACCGTTTGGAATGGGCTTTCGTTTACCGACTTGGTAGCACCTATTTTTCTGTACGTTATTGGGGTATCCATTGTGCTGGCTTATTCAAAAAAGAAAGATGGCGACAAAAAAGAGTTGTACAAAAAAATCGTTGTTCGGTCGCTGAAAATCTACGCAGTAGGGATGTTTTTGAACCTGATGCCCGATTTTAATTTTGCCGAAGCCCGTTGGACAGGGACACTTCACCGCATTGCGTTTGTGTTTTTGGGATGTGCAATTTTGTTTTTAAATACCAATTGGCGACAACAAGCGTGGATAACTGCTAGTATTTTGGTAGGTTATTGGTTGGCTTTAACGCTCATTCCTACCCCAAGCGTAGGCAAAGTGATGCTCGAACCGGGCGTAAACATTGTGGCGTGGTTTGACTCAAAGTTTTTGCCAGGAAAAATGTGGCAAGGTACGTGGGATCCCGAAAGTATTCTCAGTACGTTTCCTTCAATCGCTTCAGGAATCACGGGGATGTTGGCGGGGCGCTTGTTAATCACCGATTTAAGCCCAAACCTAAAGGTCAATTACCTGATGACCGCTGGCGTGATTTCGTCGGTACTGGGGTATTTTTGGGGGCTTGGGTTCCCTGTCAACGAGAACCTTTGGACGAGTTCATTTGTGCTGGTGACATCTGGTTTTGCGAGTTTGTTGTTGGGGGCGTTGTATTTTACGGTTGATATTTTGGGAAAAACCAAAGGAACGCAAGTAGGAATCATTTTTGGGGCTAATGCTATTTCGGTATATGTGCTTGGCGACATCTTGGCGTTGTTTTTTTACGGAACCAAACTTGGTGATAAAACCCCGAACGAACACGCGGTCAATGCTTTGGTGGGAATGGGAATGAGCCCTAACCTTGCTAGTTGGCTATATGCCCTATTTTTTGTAGTCATCAACTTCGTCCCAGCTTATTGGCTGTATCGAAAAAAGATTTTTATCAAACTCTAACAGGGTCAGACCACAGTCAGACCCAGACAATTTTAAACATAAACGGTCTGACTACCGTCTGACCTCTGTGAAAATATGAGAAAACAATTCATTTGCCTTTGTTTTGCTTTGTGGGGAATCCAAACCACAGTGGAGGCACAAAAAGTAAAGTTTGGGGTGCTTTCGGACGTACACGTTCCGACCATGCACGATGCCAAAGAACGCTTGACGGCGTTTGTGGACAGCATGAAAACGGCCAAGCCCGATTTTGTCGTTGATTTGGGCGACTTTGGCACCCCTGCGCCCAAGTATGCCTACGGTTTTGAGATTTGGAATAGTTTCCCAGGCCCCAAATACCACGTCATTGGCAACCACGAAATGGACGGTGGATTTTCACTGAAACAGGCGTTGGAGTACCGAAAAATGACTTCGTCATATTATTCGTTTGAGCAAAAAGGCTTCAATTTTATCGTCCTAGACGGCAACGACAAAAAATCGCCTGAGGTGAAGGGCTACCAAGAGCATTTAAACCCGCCGCAAATAGCTTGGCTACGCGACGAACTCGCCAAAGCCAAAGGGCCGATTGTGATTTTTTCGCACCAAGGCTTAGGCAAAGACGGGGTGGATAATGCCGAAGAAGTTCGACAAATCCTTGAAAACCACAATGCAAAGGCGAAAAAGAACAAAGTAATTGCTAATTTCTACGGGCATATTCACTACGACCGCGCCGATAACATCAACGGAATCTGGTACGTCTGTATCAACTCCATGTCTTACAAATGGCTTGGGGAAGAGTACGGACGCGTTCGTTACAGCGAGGAAGTCGATAAAAATTTCAAATGGATAAAATACACTGCACCTTACCGTGATCCGCTGTTTACGGTGATTGAAATTTCTAAAAAAGGCAAAATCACTATGTCAGGGAAGAAGTCGCAGTGGGTGGGGCCTTCGCCCAAAGAAGTAGGGTTTCCGCAGGACAATAAAGACTACGATGTCCCCGAGATTCGCCCAAAAGTGTTGAAATTTTGACGAAAAAGCCCTTTCAGATGATGAAACTGCCGCTATTATTGATTGCTTTTTTGACGGCGTTTATGAGTTTGGCAAAACCCATTGACCTCACCAAAGCGCGCATTTATACTTCGATTTCGGATAAACACGTATTGCTCCGAAGCATTGAAATTCTTCAAGAAGAAGTAAAAAAACGAACCCAAGTGGCATGGGAAGTAACGGATAAACTACCAATAGCTGCAACACCGCTGGTTGTGATTGTGCTAGAAAAAGACGTAGCTCTTTTGCCGACTGCGTGGCAAAAGGAGGTACGAAAACTGTCCACTATCTCAGCCGAAGGGTTTAAATTAGTGACGATTCCTGCTTCACAAGCCGTGTTGGTTGTGGGTAAAGATGCGCGCGGTGTTTTGTACGGAGTGGGGCGTTTGCTCCGAAAATTGGCTATGTACCCGCAAAAAATAACCATCGACGAGGAGATACAACTAGCCACGAGTCCGCGCTATCCCGTGAGAGGACATCAGTTGGGGTATCGACCCAAAACCAATGCCTACGACGCCTTTTCGGTGGCACAATTTGATCAATACATCCGCGAATTAGCCCTTTTTGGAGCCAATAGCATCGAACTCGTTCCACCCCGCACCGACGACGACGTGAAAAGTGGGCACATGAAACTGCCTGCCATGGACATGATTCGGGAGCAGTCGCGGATTTGTAAAGAATATGGGCTGGACGTTTGGATGTGGTACCCTAACATGGGTTCTGATTATACGCACCCCGACTCCATTAAACTAGAATTGGAAGAACGTCACAAAGTATTTTCGGCCATTCCAAAGCTGGATCACGTCTTTGTACCAGGAGGCGACCCGGGCGATTTAGAACCCGATATTATGTTTGCGTGGCTTCAAAAAATGTCGGTGGTTTTGAAAAAATACCATCCCAAAGCCAAAATCTGGGTATCGCCGCAGGTATTCAAACCTAGTAAAAAGTGGTTCAATTCGTTTTTTGCGCAGGTCAATCGAGGGTATCCGTGGTTTGGTGGGGTGGTGTTTGGGCCGTGGGTAAAAATGCCAGTGCAAGAAATTCGTCGCATCACCAAAGCGTCGATTCCGATTCGGCATTATCCCGATATTACCCACAATTACAGTTCTCAATACCCCGTTCCTCACTGGGATTTGACGTTTGCGCAAACCCTTGGCCGTGAAAGTATTAACCCTCGCCCGCACGACGAAAAAACGATTCATAATGCCCTCGACGAATACGGCGTTGGGAGCATTAGCTACTCAGAAGGTACCAACGACGACGTGAATAAATTTGTGTGGAGCGACCAAGATTGGAATCCCGAAACTCCTGTCATTGAGACGCTTCGCGATTATGCGCGTTTGTTTGTCGGAATGGACTACCAAGAAAGCGTAGCGCAGGGGCTTATTTCGCTCGAAAATACGTTTCGAGGGCCGTTGCTGACCAACGAATCGGTGGAAAGAACCCTGATGCAATGGCAAGCAATGGAGCAAAAGGCACCGTTGGCGGTGTTACAAAATCCCCGTTTTCAAATGGGGCTGATTCGGGCGTATTACGATGCTTATACCCGCCGCCGATTGCTGTACGAAACCGAATTGGAGCAGCAAGCCAAAGATGCACTGCGGGGGGCGGTAAATGGGAAGTCGTTGGCGGCGATTCAGCAAGCGACATTGATTTTGGAACGGGCGGTGAAAGCGCCGATTTTGCCCGAATATCGCCAAAAATGCTTCGATTTAGCCGATTCTCTTTTCAAAAGTATCGGCGCGCAGCTGACGGTTGGACGCCACGGGGCGGTGTCGGGGCGGGGAAATTTTGTGGATAATATTGACCTTCCGCTTAATGATTCGCCGTGGTTATTGGACGAAATGGGTAAAATAGAGAAACTAACGAGTGAAGCCGAACGTCAACAAAAAATAGACCAATTGCTCCACCGCACCGACCCAGGCGCGGGAGGTTTTTATGACCATTTTGGCGCACCCGAAAGCTGGCATCGGGTGGTTTCGGATGTCTCGTGGGAGAAAGACCCAGGCAGTTTACAATCGCCGAGGGTAAGTTTTGGCGTTGGAATTGTTGGGGAAGAGTGGGTGGACGAAATCAGGGCAACAGGTTTTAAAGGACAAGTGACGCCGCGAGCGTGGATGAAGCAGGTCAAAACACTGTACGAAGAGCCGTTGAAAATTGCTTATGACGAATTAGACCCCCAAGCCACCTACCGAATGCGCGTTTCTTACACGGGGCGTTTTCGTTCGCGGATGAAATTGGTGACCGACGACGGCGCGGTGATTCACGATTTTTTTCAAACGGGCGAAGAACCTCTTTTTGAGTTTGACATACCCCAAAAATCCACTGCCGACGGCAAAGTAACTTTTATTTGGACGTGTGGCGAGGGCGGTCAAGGCCCACAAGTCACCGAAATTTGGCTAATGAAGAAGTAAAACACCTTTCCGAAAGTTCAAAACTTTCGGGAAGGTATATAATTACATCTTTACTTTGCGATTAGGGCGAAATTCAAAAACACTGTTTTCTAGATTTGTTGGTAGAGAGGAAAAATAGTCGAAAGTGCTTTTAACGCGAAAATTGCTAACTTTTTGGTCAGACATTACTTTTTTGATCAGGTAATCGGCCTTAGAAATCCAAATGGTGACGTCTCCTTGCGCGTCACTTCCTTTGATTTTGAAGCAAAGTACTCCGTTGATAGTTTCGTCCGAATCAAGCTGCGGGTTTTTGGTAGATAAAAAAATACTTTCCCCTAAAATGTTATGGTTAGTGAGCAGTAATTCAGGGATTTGGATTGAAGTACGAGACGATACCCCACCTGCGGATGAGAGAAGTTCTTCTAACTTCTTATTGTTTTGTGTTGGATTGCCAATTCCCCACCAATATTGGGCTACATTGTTGGCGTTACGGTTGATGACCATTAGCGAATTTGACAAACCAACTTCGTAATATTCAAAATTGAATCGCCCCTTTTGATCGTAGGCTGTTTTGAAGTACTTCGCTTTTTCAAAAGGTTGTGGTAAGTCGTAAAATTCCTGAAATACTTTGCCAGAGTCGAGGTAAAAAACGGCGTTTTCATAGACTTTTTGGCTTTTGGCAAACACTTCTTTGGCCGTTTGAGCGCATACACTTTGGAAACTGAAAAGCGCCAAAGAAAAAAGAGCGAAGTTTTTTTTCATGAACATCAATGTCTTATACTTCATTAAAAAATACGAATAAATAATTGTTAAACAGGTGAATGGCTTTCTATTGGTATGTTTTTTAAGAACCATTTTTCTGACGGGGCAATATATTAGTTACAGTGACAATTTCAAACAAAAAAAGCCGCTGTCATTAGCGGCTTTGGGGAACGTTTTTAAGGGGAAGTTATCCTATTTTTTTGACCTCAACTGCCACGGGGCCTTTGGGACGCATTTTTATTTGGAATGAAACTTTGTCTTTCTCTTTGACAGGCTCCTTTAATTCGTTGATATGTACGAAAATACTTTCGTTGGTCTTCGCATCTTTAATAAAACCGTACCCTTTTTGCTCGTTGAAAAAATGAACACTACCAATGCGCTCCGAAGCATCTTCCTCGGCGTTTTGAATCTCGGGCGAATACTCGCGCGGCTTTTCAGGTTGTTTTTTTACAAGTGAAGGTGGCACACTCGATAAATTGCCATTTTCATCCACATAGGCCATCATGTCTTCTAGTCCTTTTCCTTTGCTAGACGACGCCAACCGTTCTTCTTTTCGTTCTTCTTTTCCTTTACGTTTCTTTATTTTTTTTTGTTCGCGCTCTTTCTTGGTAAATGTTGTTTTTGATCCGCTCATTTGGTACTTGGTTTAATGATGGTATTTCTTTGAATTAAATTGTGTAACAGAGATACCAAAGGATTAAAGAATGCGGTTTGACGGCGTAGATTAATTGCCTTGTGTGATTGTACAACTAAAGGGAAGCGAACAAAAACAGGAAGTTTGGTATGCTGATAGACTTTCTAACAACAAACATACCATTATAATTTCACTATCTCTTCCCAAAAGTTTCAAAACTTTTGGGAAGAGATAATTTTGCCCTTCTGATGGTCTATATTGCTTTATTTTTTCTTGTCTTTACGCGCTTTGTATTCCTTAAATCGGTTTTCGTACTCCTTGATTTGCTCGGGGGTAAAGCGGTTGAGGTAGGTCTCTGGCAAAGCGAGGAGTTCGGGTGCTAATTTAGGAGCAGTGTCGATCAACTTATTGCGGCCACCCGCATTTTTGGTTAAGTCAAAAACATCGTAAAGTTCTCCCGCCACCGTATAGGCTTTGTACGAAAGCTTGTTGCCATCGACCGAAATGATTTGGTACAACTGCGTGTTAGAGCCTGCCCTGTCCATCCAATCCTGTAAGCCAATCGTGTACATTTTAGGCCCACTGACCGACACCACATAGATGGGGCCATCGGGGTATTTACGGCTTTGTCCCAAAGGCATATTGAGGCCGCGTCCATACGTATGGTCATGGCCTTGTAAAACCAAATCGACGTTGTATTTTTTGTAAATCGGCTCCATTTTTAGTCGCCATTCATCGTTGTTACGCCCGTTGGCGGTCGAATAAATCGGATGGTGGTGCGTCACAATTGTCCAACGATTGGGGTTTTTCTCCAATACGCTTACCAACCATTTGGCTTGTTCTTCCAATACATTAGCATCAAGTAAGGCGGCCTGGGAGTTTAAAGAAACAAAACGTACGCCTTGATAATCAAAGTAATAGGCGGTTTCTTTGAGGCTTGTTGGGCCATTTTCTGGTAAAACAAACGAAGGCCGCCAGTGGATAGACAACGACGATTTGTTTGTCGCGGGGTCACGGAAGTATTCGTGATTGCCTGGACTGGCCAGGGTTGGTACCATGCCGTTGATCCAGCCCCCAGCCTCAAACCACTCGCCCCATTGCCAGTCGGCGTTGGAGGTTGTGATGAGGTCTCCTGCATGAATCATCAAACTCACCGAAGGCATGGCCGAGTACGCCCCCCGAATGGTACGTGACCAGAGCGAACGAATGTCGTTTTGGGCATCTCCAAAATACAAAAACGAAAACGGTACGGCTTGGTCGTTGGCAGTTTTGAAATGAAACCACTCGCTCCAATATTCGCCCGCCCCCACACGATAACTGTATTTGGTGTTGGGTTTGAGGTTGGTAAAATGAACCGTATGATAAAGCACACGCTTGCCGTCCACGACAACAGTTTCGGTCGTGGCAGGTACCAATGTGGCTTTTTTGACAAAATCGGGCGAAGCATCGGCTTCATGAATGGCGCCAATGGCCGCAACAATGGTAGAATCCGTTCGCCAGTTGACTGATTGCGAAGTGGCGGCGTTGTTTTCCTGCCAACCCATAATAACGCGGTCGGGATAAGGGCTTGGTGTGTAAGGTTTGTGCGTTTGTGCCGCGCTCGTTAGGGCTAAAAAACTGCCTAGTAGGAGGCCAAAAACGCCTGAGTTTTGGATAACTTTCATAGTAAAGGTCACTGACTTATGATTGTACAATTTGGTCCATGAGGAGGTTGGCGCGAGCACCCGATTCACCCGTGCTTGGACAGGTGCCTTCACCCCTGAGTTGCTGAACAATTGTTTCAATGAGAGGTTGTTGAACGTGTTCAGGGTACGGTATTTCAAAGGTTTCGGTACCTTCGGCGGTTTCAACGCGAATGGTGAAGCGCTCGAAAAATGAAAAGGTGATTTTTCCTTTTGAACCAATCAATTCCGATTCGTCGAGGCGTTGTTCGGGGTTGAGGGTGTAGCACCAGCTGCCCGTTCCCAATACACCCGACTCAAATTCAAAGGAGGCAACTACAATGTCGTCGGCTTGGTACAGTCCAGCTTGGTTTCTGCTAATGCCTTTGGCCGACGCAATAGGGCCAAAAATGTATTCTAATAAGTCGAACTGGTGCGATGCTAAATCGTGGAAATGCCCTCCACCCGAAATCGCGGGGTCAACGCGCCAACGCGGTTGGGCTCCGTCACCAATTTCTTCGGAGTAAGGGTTATAATGAATTTGAACTTTCACCAAACGAATATCTCCAATTACCTTTTGGTCCACCAACTCTTTAAGTTTAAGAAAATAAGGCAATTGACGGCGATAGTAGGCCACAAACAATGGCACACCCGTTTCGCGACTGAGTTGGTTCATTTGCTCGCATTCGTCGGCAGTGAGCGCCATCGGTTTTTCTACATACACGGCCTTACCCGCTTTCATGGCCTTAGCGGCATATTCGAGGTGAACGTTGGGCGGAGTAGCGATGTAAATGGCGTTGACGTCGGGGTCATTGATGAGGTCATCGACATCGTTGTACCATTTGGGCACACCGTGGCGTTGGGCATAATCGGCGGCTTTTTGGGCATCGCGGCCCATGACAGCCACAAGCGACGAGTGCGGCACTTTGCTAAAAGCAGGCCCACTTTTCTTTTCGGTTACGTTGCCACAACCAATCATTCCCCAGTTGATATGTTCCATAAAAGCGAAAGTTTTCAATGAATACGGTGTTGTTTATTTGTGCTTGGCGTTTTTAAGGTTGGGCTTGGAGCGCCATGTAGCTTCAGGCCCGAAACGGGTAAAATACGCCTTTTTATCTAATTTTTCGTACGGTGGATACGCATATATAAAGCGGTTGGTTGACCAAAAAAATACACTGACAACGGCAACGGTACTCAGCGCGCGTATCCAGGCTTTTTTATACAAACCGTTAAAGGATTGGTGTTGAAAATGGCTAAAGGTTTCACTACTATCAAAAATAGGCTCGTGCTCGCGTGGTAGGGTCAGTAACAGCAATGAAACCAGCATGGCATTGACGGTAATGACCCATTCGGTGAGCAGTCGCGATGGATGCCAACCAACGAGCGCGCGTTCAAAGTTCCCAATAATCATAACCCAAAGCAAGACCAGCAAAAGTAATTGTCCTTTGCCCAACCACGTTTTGGGAAATAAAGCAAGGGGCTCTTTAAAATGACGTCGGATTAGGAAAGCAAACAAGGCAACGAGCAGCAACCACGTCAGTCGAAACCAACCTTCGGGCGTAAAATGGAGAAAATCAATGTATGGAAGGCGACCCAAATAGGGGACATCCCAAAGCGCAGGAACGGTTTCGGTACTTCCGTCGGAAAGTGTGATAGCCTGAGTCCAAACTTCTTGGTTGAGCCGTTCGCCCCATTCACTAACATTTTTAAATAGGTTGACGTACGTAATTCCGAGCAGTACAAAAAGAGTCATTCCGCCCAATGCCCATTTTTCGGCAGACGTTTTTTGCGATGAAGGGGCTGATAAAGGCAAGCGCGCTGCTAAGATGGCAAACAAAGTCGCAATGGCAATGCCGTTGACGAAACCGTAGCTTTGTTCCAAAAAACTATGCCAATTTTGTTGTTGCCAATCAGCCCAAAGCGCCAGTTGGTGAGTGTCGGTAGCAGGTAAAATTCGGGGACTTCCAAAGGCCATCAAGAGTTGTTTTATCCATTGAATCCCCGAAAATCCTAGCCCGCCTATCGTCCCGCAAACAACAGATGCAAACGCTACTGATTGGTAACCATTGCGGCGCATCCAAAGAATCATTCCCACAAATACGCCTGTGATTCCAGCCCAGTCGTCGCTGCGCGGAGGTGTCATGCGCAAACCGCCAATGGACGTAAAAAAGAGGCTTCCTAGCACGGGGAAAATCAGAAACGAAACCAGCCAGCCACCTGCCATGTAAACAATGAGGGAAGCGCTATCGCGGAATTTGCCGAAACGATAAAAATAAAAGGTAATGCCTAACACTGCTCCAATGAACCAGCCGATGTGCTGGGGGTAGTCGCCAAACCATTGAGGCCAGTTGTTCAGGAAGTTATGGGCGTCGAAGGCCGCTTTGTTCGTTTCGGGGTCGATGTAGGTAGGGTCTCCCAGCGTATAGGTAAGCGCAGCGGCAAGCGATGGAGATACCCCCGTTTTTTGTAAAACCCATTGCCCTACCAAACCGACGAGCGCTCCGCCTAGAAAGCAGAGCGGCAACCAAAAACTCTTCTTGAAACGTTGTTCCCACGTATCGTACAAACCCGCCGCGAGCAGTGCAAAAAAAGCAGGTAGGTAATCGGCATCAAACCAGTAAAGCGGGCTTTTGTGCCGCGACCAAGTATGGTCAAACGCAATGCCCGACTGTAGCCAGTTGGCAACAGGATCTTCGATGAGGTCTAGCACGTACCAAGTCGCAAATAACCACCAAATGGGTTTTGTCAGGCGAGTAAGGGTCGATTTGTCGGCGGCAGCGGCCAATGCCGTTCCTGCGCCTCCCAATGCCGCCCATAGAAAACCGATATAAAACAAGGCTACGTACCCATAAAACTGAGATGGAGCATGGCCGCTTTCGGTGGATGAAATGACTTGCATGTACGAAATAGAACCACCGAATCCCCAACCAATTGCTCCAAAAAAAGCAAAATAGAGTACTTTTTCGCGCCAGTCGGGGCGACCAGAAAGCAAACATCCCGTGATGGCCGCCAAACATCCCGCAAAAGCAGCGCCATATTCATGTCCGAAGTTTCCACGGATGCCCCAACCAATGCACAACGAAAGTCCTACCGTTACAAACGTTGACAGTCGCCGACTAGGGGTTGGAGTTGAGGTAAAAAGTGACGTTAACATGCCGATGGAGGTTACGTCAGATGACTAAATTGGGGGAAGCATCGGATTGGACGACGTCTCCAACGGCTTGTTTTATCACCGAAAGGTCATGACGGAGACGTTGGGTAAAGAGCGCGATGTCAAAACTATGCACCACAATATTGGCACCTTCGTTGATCCATTTGATTTGGCGCTCAGGTTCCAGTGAAAAATGAATGCCAATGGCTAATCCATGGGCGCGGGTTTTATGAATGATGGTACGAACGGCTTCCTCAAAAACGGGATGGTCGTATTGCTCGGGCAAGCCCAAACTCACCGATAAATCGTGCGGGCCAATGAACACAGCATCTAAGCCTTTGACCGACAGCAAATCGTCGAGGCGTTCGAGGGCGGGCACACTTTCGATGTTGGCAATACAAATGTTGGCGGCGTTGTGGTTGGCAATATATTGTGCGAGTTCGGCAGGCATTTCTGCGCCTTCGTGGAGGTATTGGTGCAGTACTTCGCCTTTGAGTGGACGGTACTTCACGCCACCTACTAATTCGCGAATTTGGGTGACTGATTCCAAATAAGGTGCTACCACTCCCAGCGCGCCGCCGTCAATCACTTGACACGCCAAAAATGGGTCGGGGCTGGGAATACGAACGATGGGCGTTATGTCTAAGGCGCGGAAAATTTGGCACATTTTGGCCAATTCGCCACGGTCTAGCGGAATGTGCTCGGTATCAATAAAAACAAAATCAAGCCCTACTTTTTTGAGCGCAGCAGGCCACATGGGCGAGGTGGACGTAAAGCAAGTGCCATAGACATTTTGGCCGTTTTGTAGTTTTTGGAGTAAGCTAAGGGTCATGGTTGGAATCTGAAAAGGAAGTGTTTCTTAATAACAACGGTAGAAGTAATACGTTTGGGGCAAAGGATGAGGCTATTTATATGAGAATCTATTTTGGCACGTTTATTGGGAAAAGGTAATTTATTCACCGAAGGTGAGCAACATCAATAACTGTAAAAGACAATGGAAGCACCGAAAGAATTTGTAGCTTTGCTTCGAGATACACAAATGATTTTGGACAGTATGCCTGACGAAGCCCTCGATATATCGGTGGTTATACCACTTTTCAACGAAGAAGAATCTCTACCTGAACTTACTGCGTGGATAAAACGCGTGATGGATGAGCATCAATTTAGCTACGAAGTATTGCTTATCGACGATGGAAGTTCTGACGATTCTTGGTCAATTATTCAAAAATTGGCGGTCGATAATCCGAGTATCAAAGGGATTCGTTTCAACCGCAACTACGGCAAAACGCCCGCCTTGCAAACGGGTTTTCAGGTGGTAAAAGGCAAAGTAGTGATTACGATGGATGCCGACCTCCAAGATAGTCCTGATGAAATCCCTGAACTGTACCGAATGATTACCGAAGACGGGTACGATTTGGTCTCGGGCTGGAAACAAAAGCGCTACGACCCTCTTAGCAAAACCTTGCCTACCAAACTCTTTAATGCCGTAACACGCAGTATTTCAGGGGTATATCTTCACGATTTTAACTGTGGATTAAAGGCGTACAAACAGCGCGTTGTTAAAAACATTACGCTTTACGGCGAAATGCACCGCTATATTCCCGTGGTGGCTAAGTGGAGTGGGTTTCGTAAAATTGGTGAAAAAGTGGTGCAACACCGTGCACGTAAATACGGAAGCACGAAGTTTGGGCTCGAACGCTTTGTCAATGGCTTTTTAGACCTGCTTTCTATCACGTTTGTGCATCGTTTTAGCAAAGCCCCCATGCACTTCTTCGGACTGTGGGGAACACTCTCGTTTTTGATTGGTTTTTTGATAACGACGGCATTGATTATCAAGAAGCTATATTTGATTTACACGCACGAGCCCTATCGAAATGTCACAGAAAATCCGCTGTTTTACTTGGCATTGGTTGCGATTGTCATAGGATTTCAGCTTTTCCTAGCAGGGTTTTTGGGAGAAATGATGGTGAAACAACATACCGTGAAACAGCCTGACTACCTGGTGTCGGAACAGATTGGGCTTTAACGTGCGGCAAATGTGTGGTTGGTTACTTCTAACCAACCTTTTTGAGAATCTGCCTTCACGTGCTGTAGTCTCAGCCCTGTTTGCATCAATATTTTTGTTAGCGGCTGACAGCAGTCAATGGGCTGTCCAAAAATTATTTCACAACCTCGGAACATAATGGTTCTATTATATCCATATAAGTATCGGGATGAATATTAGAGCAGAAGGTTAATGCTTTTTGGTTTCGGCGATTGAGAAAAATGGAAGAGGAAGAACCTGCTGTTCCACCATTTATTTTTAAAATAGACTCCGTTTCAGAAGATTTTACCAACACCCAACCAATTGCCGAATAAACTTCTGGTTTAGCCAAAACAGCATTAGAAACTTGCAGGTCAGTCGTTTTATTCTTCACATCTAAAGTTGCCATTGCAAATTTTGCTAAATCTTCGGAGGTGGAAATAATACCAATACAACCATCAAGAATTCCTCCATCCCAATGGGGTGTATAATTCCCTTCTTTATCCAAGCCATTAATAACTTTTGTAGAAATCCTATTAATGCTAAATGCCGAATGCTGCATTTTCAATGGCTTGAAAATTATCGTTTCAACTATTTCTGCAAATGATTGCCCTTGAATCCTTGACATAACATAACTAAGTAAACCAAAGCCTAAATTTGAATACATTACCCTTTCTCCAGGCTGTGATTCCATTTTAAGGTCATTTTTTAAATAGCTTATTAAATCCTCTTCATAATAATTACTAAAAGGGTTTTCTTTAATGAAATTTCTTCTGTCGTCATAACCAATTGGCATTCTGGGAAGCCCAGAAGTGTGCATACCTAATTGTTTCAACGTTATAGCTGAATTGCCTTTCAGTTCAAAATGAAGGAAATCTGAAATTGGGTCGTCAAGACTTATTTTACCTTCAACTTCTAATTGGGCTAGTACATTCCCTGTAAAAGATTTAGTAACAGAGCCTATTTCAAATGCCGATGTTTTATTATTTAGATAAGAAATTTCCTCTCCTTCATTTTTTAATCCATAATAAGTTGTCGTATTATTTTCTGTCACAGAAATAGAGACTTCCGTGTGAACTGGCAAAATTTTAAGAATGGTTGTAATCTTATCTATAAACTCTTCAGTTCGTGTCATTTTATGGTTTTGTTGTTTTTGCTTGCTGCTAATGAGCAGGGCTTGTCGTTCTGGTGGGTTTCGGAGCACAAAACTGTCAACCAGCACTGAACTTGAATAGAAGCAAAGCTCCAAGTTTTTACGTCAGCCCGCCTGACGTAAAACTTGTATTATCACCAGTGCTTTCTTGCCTGCTGTAGTTTGTCAGTCTATTTGTTTCTTTCAATTTCATTGTTTTTTGTCGTGCGGTGGGACATTTTTTAATTTTTTCTCTTGGGTTGGCTTTGCAAGTTCTTTGACAAAGCTTTGGTTGGTGTGTTGCCCTATGCGGCTTTGGCAATATGCTTGTAAAATGCAATGGCTATCCATCACTAGGAATACCAAAGCCTGCAAAATCTACCAAATAAATATATCCTTGATTCCTTGCCTCTTGTGACCAATCATTGGCGTATGTAGTACCATTCTTTTCATCAGACTTCAATGTCTCCTCATAAGAAAATTGAACGATTTCATTTACAACAAATCTTTTTAAACCATGTTTTCTCAAGGCTAACTGTTTCTTGTATTTGACATCATTTGGCCTACCTGAAGGAATTGAAAGCTGACCAATCGCTTTTCCATTCGAATCAATTATTTCATAAAATTCAAAGCTTTTATTAATAGATAATTTAATACTGATCTCATCCCCACTTTTTAGGTTACTTTTAATGTATTCGTTTACTCCCTTTTTATAATTAAACTCTTTTGCGGCCCATCCAATATTTAATTTGCTTATTCCTGGTTCAGCAGGAACTCCTATCCCCAATTTGAATTTATCAGGTAATACATAAGGTTTTGATTCTTGCAACGCTTTCTCCCGTTCAAAATTGAACACTAACAATCTAAATCTTGCCCGTGTATATGCAACAAAAGCTAATCTCTTTTCTTCATTCAAAGTCTCTTGAATTTTTTCACCTGATAATGTATCAAATTCATCATTAGCTAAATTTGAGTATGATGGGGCAATTATTACGCTATCAAATTCGAGCCCTTTAACCTTGTGCATTGTAGTTAGAACTATTTCCGTTTCATGAGTTGCGGCTGAAACTTTATCTAAATGTTTTTCATATATTTTATACAATTGACCATCATCCTTATAGGTCAATTCGGTTATGAACTCTAATAAATTTTCGAATACCTGACTTTCATCTTGTTCTTCCAAGAATTCCAAAACAAGGGCATGAATAACTCTAATATAAAAATGATTCCAATTCTGGTTTTGGTTTATCAGATCGTTTATAAATACACGAAATGTTTGTTTGAAATCTAACGGAATTTGTTGCCCTATTTTAGATTTTAAGAACAATATAACTGCATGACATTCTCTTATACGAGTGAACTCATAAGGTAAGCTACCTTGAATACGGATTCTAATATTGGGAAGCTTAAGTCCCTTTATTTTTTGAAAGCCTCTATATACCTCATTGTTTGTTCTGAAAAGTATTGCTATCTGTTTATATGGCCGTTGCCCAACCCTTTCTTGCATTAATATTGAAATCTTATCCCACCATTTTTCGGGCGAGATTGTATTATCAATTATTTGAGCATAATTAATGATGAAATTATCATCAGGAACTCTTGTTGGTCTTGGAATCAAATGTTTGTGCTCTTCAGGAAGTGTCAATATCTGACTTGCTAAATTCAATATTGCTGGATATGACCGATGATTATCATACAATTCAAATTGAGTTGGATTGAATATCTTATTAAAATCAGCATAGTAAGGCCAAGGGCTCATGCTTCCACCTTCTTTTATTCTTTCATAGCCATATATGCTTTGATTTGGGTCGCCAATAATAAACAAATGTGCATCGGTTAATTCATGCAGTTTGTTTAAAAGCTTTATTCGAACATTATTAATGTCCTGAAATTCATCTACTAAAATATGCTTTAATGGGGCTAATTGATTCATGATTTGCCCACGAGCATTGTTCAGCTGTCTAAGTAAAATTGTTTCCCATTCATCGAAGAGTTGGCCTTCAATTTCATTTTGGCAATATCTTTTAGCCAATCCATGAAAGGTAAATATCTTGATTCTCTTTGCTAAATTTCCGTAACCCAAGTCGTTGAATAGGCGACCTAACCTTTCTTTCAATTCAGAAACAACGGCTCTGTTATATGCTAACACTAAAATTTCTTCCGGATTTGTCCCAATATGATGTACTAATCTTGCAACACGAAGAGTCAATGTATGTGTTTTACCAGAACCTGGTCCCGCCATTACATTAATATGCTGGTTTATTTCGGTATCATAAACTTTTCGTTGTTTTTCATTCAAACGGTCTTCTTCAGTTTTAATCGCATCTCCCCTCCATTTAACGAGCAATGGGTCATTCGGTGGAAGTTCATCCTGTAATAATTGCAATAAGCTTTCCAAAGAATTACATCCAAAGTATTTCCTAATAAAAGTATCCTGCTTTTTTCTAACTGTACTTGCATCATTACCTAATCCACTTTTTTGAAATCCAGCCAAAACCTCTAATGCAATTAATTTAAGTTCTCTTACTTTTCTGGTTTCCTCAAATTCTTCGAATATTATTTTATCAAGCGATTGTAAATCTGTTTCGTCAATATTCTCGATTGAGGTAAGGTAAATTTCAATACCGGTAGGAAGCAAACCTCCTGTTTTACTATATCCTAATACAGATAAAATAAAGAGCAAGTCAGATAAGTATTGTACGTTCCCTTTAAAGTCCAAATTGGAAATAATATCTGGCCAGTTGAAATTCTTTATGTTTTTATCAAAGTATTGCTTTGCTACATAATCTAATAATTTTATACAGTCTTTCTCTAATTGTGTGATTTTATTTGACCATTCTTCTTTTTTGTGATAGCCATTAAATATTGACTGATTTATTCTGACTTTCTGGTTACCATCAGTAACCTTTTCCATTTTGGTTTCATGTTTAGTCTTCCCCAGCAATCGAATGATAGTAAAGGCATGTTTGCTTCTTTTTTTGAAAATATCCTTGATGTAATTGTTGTACTGCTTTAATTGACCTTCTGCATTGTCTTTCTTAGTCCAGGGTAGCTTCTTAAAGTTAATATTTTCAGTTACTGATTCCTTTAAGAAATTATCTAATTCCTCACCTTCAAAAAACTTGGAGCTGTTAGAAGGAACTGAGCCCAGTATTTTAGATGCTAATGAAAATACCACTTTCAGCGCTGGATATTTTTCATTTTCATAATAAATATTCTTGTAGTAATTTGTTTCATCTAAACGAATTTTAGTTGGCTCAATAACTGCATCTTGAATTAGCTTTAATATGCCCGCGGAATGATTTTTTAATAAAGCAGTAAATAGGTTTTTAAGGCTTAGCTTGGAAGTGCTTCGTAATGATGCAATAGAAAGTTGTACTACTTCATTAGATTGAGCATCATTTGGAAGTAATTCAAGTACAGCATGACATACTTTTTCGCAATCCTTATCAGGACATTTAGTGATGCGTTCGGCTAATTTGTTTAATGATACAGAATCAAATTCTAAATGAGTAATTGTGAAATATCCTAATTTAATTCTTTCTAAACGTTCCAGCCAATGCAATGCAATTCTGAACTTGCTATCCAGGTCATCATTTACAGAACCTTTTTTATTTGAATATAGATTGAAAGGCACTGCTACTGGAATTTCAGTATCTGGTGTCAAGGGTTTAAACCTTGCGATATATTCTTCCAATACCTGTTTAATATCCTTTACCTCATGCCATGAAATTCTGCTTTCATGCAATTGGTCTTTTAATTTTGCGAAATCATTATTGGTAGTAAGACAAAGTGTCTTAATACACTGTAAACTAAATTGGTACGATTTTTTCTGTTGTTTTCTGAAACTCAAAACTATGCAGAAGCAACACATTAAATTAGCTTCAAAAGACCGCTTGGAATTAGAAGGTCTATTGTTAAAAAGTTC
>Ga0209794_1000490_pt1 | contig 57246 bp, 46 predicted proteins | sample EBPBio232013_DNA_FD_185869 | JGI IMG/M metagenome (GOLD analysis project Ga0209794, IMG submission 185869) | Wastewater treatment Type I Accumulibacter community from EBPR Bioreactor in Madison, WI, USA - Reactor 1_5/23/2013_ DNA (SPAdes)... | ecosystem: Engineered > Bioreactor > EBPR >...
CGCGTCGCAGACCGTGACCCGGTAGCCGAGGAACTTGCCCATCCGCGCGACGGCGGCGGCGAAGTCGATGGCGCCGAAGACCAGCATCCGCGGCGGCGGGGCGTAGGCCTCCACGAACACGCTGAGGTCGGTCATCCGGCGCTGCCCCTGCGGCCCCAGCTGGAGCAGACCGCTCTCGCCGGCGGCCAGCCGGCCCACCGCCTCCTGCGCGACCGCGTGGTCGAGCCCGGCGTCCCCGAACGACCCCTGCGCGGCGGCCCCGGTCGGGGTCACGAGCAGGCGCGCGCCGAGGCGATCCGGCAGCCCGTCCACCACGGTGGCCAGGGCGAGCGGCGCCCGGTTCTCGACGGCCTCGGCGAGCGTGAGGATGGCCGTGCGCAGCGTGTCGTCCGCCCGCGTCAGCACCAATTCGATGGTCCCACCGCAGGTCAGCCCGACTTCGTAGGCGGAGGAGTCGGCCACCCCGTAGTGCAGCAGCCGGGGGATCCCGCTGCCGAGCACCTCGGTCGCCGCCTCGACCACCGCCCCCTCGACGCAACCCCCCGACACACTGCCGACGACCTCACCGGTGCCGGCCACGGCCATCGAGGCGCCCACCGGTCGGGGGGCCGAGTGCCACGTCCGTACGACGGTGGCCACCGCGAAGTCGACACCGGCGGCGCTCCACTGTGCGAGGTCACGGATGATGTCCTTCATGACCGGCTCCTCCCGCTGCCACCCGGCCCGCTGCCCCCGGCCGGGGACAGCTCCTCCTCCGATGTTACCGAGACTATGGACAAAGTAACGCCGGTTCCGTCCGCCGTCGGCATCGTCCTCGCCGCGGGCGCCGGGCGCCGATTCGGCATGCCGAAGGTGCTCGCCGAGGACGGTGCCTGGCTGCGGGCCGCGGTCGCGGCGCTCGACGCGGGGGGCTGCCGGCCCGTGTACGTCGTGCTGGGTGCCGCCCAGGTCGTGATGCCGCCACCCGCTCTCGCCATCGCGAATCCCGACTGGGCGGCGGGGATGGGGACCTCCCTGCGGGCCGGATTGCTCGCGGCCGAGGACACGGAGGCGGCGGTCGCCGTGCTGCATCTGGTGGACCTTCCCGACGTCGGGGCTGATGTCGTCGCTCGGCTGGTGGCGGGGGCCGGACCGGGGAGTCTGCGGCGTGCCTCGTACGACGGGGCGCCTGGGCATCCCGTCGTACTCGGTCGTCGGCATTGGGATGCGGCGCTCCGCAACACGGCGGGTGATCGGGGTGCTGGACGTTACCTGGATGGGCATCCTGACCTGCGGGTCATCCCGTGCGACGATCTCGCAGACGGCAGCGATCGCGACTACTGCTAGCGGGGGAACGCCGGATGGTGACCGCCGGGCGCACGGCGCCGTGAGCTGGGACACATCGGGGGGTCCGATGGTGGCGCCTCGGGGGAGTAACGAGACACAATGACTCTAAGCAAAGTCTCGGTGTCCTTTGGTACTGTTAGCAGCACCTCAGGTCGAGTACACGGCTCCGATGAAGGAGGTCGACTTGCCACCCGCCACCCCCGTGCTTCGGCGCGCGATGCCGCAGCGACCTGAGGATGAGATGCTCCCGATGGGAGCGCTCGTGGGCTATGGCCTGCAGCACATCCTGTCCATGGTGGGCGGTGTCATCGCGGTGCCTCTCCTCATCGGCGAGGCGGCAGGCCTCGACGCCGCCGGCCGCGGACTGCTCGTGGCCAGCGCGCTCTTCGTCAGCGGCCTCGCCACGCTCCTGCAAGCCCTGGGGGTCCCCTACCTCGGCTCCCAGCTCCCGCTCGTGCAGGGATTGACCTTCGCCTCGGTCTCCACGGTGCTCGCCGTCATCGGGACCGACGGCACCCTTGGACTGCGGCGGGCGTTTGGCGCCTGCATCGCCGCCGGCGTCGTGGCCTTCGCCATCGTGCCGCTCTTCGCTCAGATCATCAGGTTCTTCCCGCCAGTGGTGACGGGAACGGTGATCACGGTGATCGGGGCCTCGCTGCTGCCGGTGGCGGCCGGCTGGATCGCCGGACGACCGACCATCAACGGGGCACCCAATCCCGGGTTCGCGGATCTGGGGAATCTCGCCCTCGGCATGATCACCCTGGCCTTCGTCCTCGCGCTGAGCACTGTCAAGAGGTTCGCGCGCATGGCGATCCTGCTCGGCCTCGTGTTCGGGACGGTGGCGGCCATTCCCATGGGCAAGCTGCACACCCCCGACCTGTCGGTGATCTCGCCGCTGGCTGCCCCTACGCCGTTCGCCTTCGGCACCCCGCTGTTCAGCTTCGGGGCGATCTTGTCCATGGTCGTCGTCTTCATCGTCATCATGGTGGAGACGACTGCCGACATCGTGGCCGTCTCCGAGATCGTCGGGACCGACTGCCCCGGGCACCGGGTCGCCGACGGCCTGCGAGCGGACATGCTGAGTTCCGCCGTGGCCCCCGTCTTCAATACCTTCCCGGCCACGGCGTTCGCCCAGAACGTCGGCCTGGTCGCGTTGACGGGAATCAAGAGCCGGTACGTCGTGGCCGTCGGCGGCGGTCTGATGGCCGTTCTCGGGCTGTCGCCGTGGCTGGCCGCATTGATCAACATGATCCCGCAGCCGGTGCTCGGCGGTGCCGGCATCGTCCTCTTCGGTTCGGTTGCCGCCTCCGGAATCCGCACCTTGTCGAAAGTCGCGTACGACGGCACCAACAACCTGCTCATCGTGGCGACAGCGCTCGGCTTCGGCCTCATTCCGGCTGTGGCGCCGGGCTTCTGGAGCCGGCTACCCACGACCGCCGAGCTGGTCCTCGAGTCGGGCATCAGCGCGTGTGCCATTGTGGCCTTCACCCTGAACGTGTTCTTCAACATGATCGGTCGACGCGGCGACTCCAGCGTGGCGACCCTGCAGGCGCACGGGCCGGCTCGCGCCATCGATCACGAGGTCTTGGCCGACCTTCCCGACCGTGCACCATCCGCATCCGCTGGCGACGGAACGCCCCCCGTGCCTCCTCGAGAGGCGACCCGACCGGCTCCCACCCACAACGAAGGACAGTGATCAGACATGGGCGACATCATGCGACCCCTCAGCTTCGACCACCTGATGACGTGGGCGCGAGATGAGCTCCGCGTCGACGACGCGATCTTCGGGGTCCGTCGCGATCACTTCTGGACCGCCACGGAACCTCGGATCATCACCAACGCCTTTGGGGACCGGCTGGCGTTGCCGCTCGGCCCGGCCGCGGGGCCGCAGACCCAGCTGGCCAACAACATCCTGGTCGCCTACCTGACCGGCGCCCGGTTCATGGAACTCAAGACCGTGCAGAAGATGGACGGCGAGGAGATCCGGCACGCCGTGGCCAAGCCGTGCATCGAGGCCACCGACGAGGGTTACAACTGCGAGTGGTCCACCGAGCTGACCGTGCCGCAGGCCTTCGACGAATACATCAAGGCCTACTTCGCGATCGCCGTCTTCGGCAAGGAGCTGGGCCTGGGTGGGGTGCACGACGTCGCTTACAACATCAGCGTCGGTTATGACCTGGAGGGCATCAAGGGCGCCAAGGTCGACACCTACCTGGAGGGCATGAAGGACGCGAGCACCACCCCGATCTGGGCTGAGTGCTACGCCTGGGTGCAGCAGCGCTTGCCGGAGTTCGCACACTTCACCCAGGAGGACCTGGACGCCCTCGACCCGCGGATCACCCGGTCGTGCACGCTCTCGACGCTGCACGGCTGCCCGGCGGACGAGATCGAGCGGATCGCGGACTACCTGCTCAAGGAGAAGGGCTTCAACACCTTCGTCAAGTGCAACCCCACGATGCTCGGCTACGACTACGCCCGCGAGGCGCTGGATCGGCTCGGCTTCGACTACATCACGTTCGACGACCATCACTTCAAGGCCGACCTGCAGTTCGAGGACGCCGTACCGATGTTCCAGCGGCTCACCGCCACCGCCGGCGAGCTGGGCCTGCGGTTCGGCGTCAAGCTGACCAATACCTTCCCGGTGCAGGTCGCCGCGGGGGAGTTGCCGAGCGAGGAGATGTACATGTCGGGGCGCAGCCTCTACGTGCTCTCCCTGTCGCTGGCGCAGAAGCTCTCGCACGCGTTCGACGGAACGCTGCCGATCTCGTTCTCCGGCGGCATCGACGCCTTCAACATCCGCGAGGTGCTGCAGACGGGCATCCAGCCGGTGACGGTCGCCACGACGATCCTCAAGCCGGGCGGAGTGCTGCGGTTCAACCAGATGGCCGACGAGACCGCCGCGGTGATGACCGACTATGCCGGGATCGACGTGGCCAAGCTCGACGCGGCCGTCGAGGCGATCTTCGATGAGTCGGCCGGCGAGCGCTACCACAAGCGCTGGCGGGAGAAGATCCGCTCCCGCAAGACCGCCTCGGCGCTGCCCCTGACGGACTGCTACAAGGCGCCCTGTGAGCACGGCGGTTGCCCCATCGAGCAGCAGATCCCGGAATACCTCACGCTGACCTCCGAGGGCCGGTTCGCCGAGGCCTTCGACGTGATCGCGCTGGACAACACGGCCCCCACGATCACCGGCGTGCTGTGCTCGGAGCAGTGCCGCGAGCACTGCACCCGCCTCGACTACGACATCTCGATCGACATGCGCGGCGTGAAGCTGACCGCCTCGGACGGCGCGCAGGACGACTACATCAAGGCCACCAAGGCCCCCGAGCTGGCCACGACCGACAAGGTCGCGATCATCGGGGCCGGCCCCGCCGGCATCGCCTCGGCGATCTACCTGCGGCGCAACGGGATGGACGTCGACGTCTTCGAAAAGCTCGAGGGCCCGTACGGCGTGGTCGAATACATCATTCCGAAGTTCCGCATCGACCGAGACCAGATCACCCGCGACTACGAGCTGGCCACCGCTCTCGGCGTACGGTTCCACTTCAACGCCGACCCCGACTTCGACGTCGCCGAACTGAAGAAGTCCTACAGCCACGTCATCGTCGCCGTCGGGGCCTGGGGCAAGTGCCCGAGCCCGGTGCGTGAGGGCGGGGAACACATCGTCGACGCGTTCGACTTCCTGTGGGCCACGCAGAACGAGGGCAAGACCGACTACGGCAAGCGGGTCGCGGTCATCGGCGCCGGCGACGTGGCGATGGACTGCGTCCGCACCGCCTCCCGGCTGCCGGACTGCGAGGTGGCCGAGCTGGTCTACCGGCGCACCGAGCCGAACATGCCGGCGACCCAGCACGAGGTCAACCTGGTGCGCGGCGAAGGCTTGACGATGCACCAGCTGCTCGCCCCGATCAGCTACGACGGCACGACGCTGCGCGTGGAGAAGATGAGCCTGTCCGAGCTCGACGCGAGCGGTCGCCGGTCCGTCACCGGCACCGGCGAGTTCACCGACATGGCGTTCGACACCGTCGTCGGCGCAACCGGCGCGACCCTGCTGGCCGAGCCGTACACCAGGAACGGCATCACGCTCGACGGCCGCGGCCGCCCGGTGCTCGACAAGACCTTCCAGTCCACCGTGCCCGGCGTGTACGTCATCGGCGACGGCCGGCGCGGCCCGGCGACGATCGTCGAGGCCATCGGGGACGCCAAGGTGGCCTGCAAGGCCATCCTGACCGCGCAGGGCATCACCCCCGACTACGCACGCCCGCACCCGACCGTGCACCAGCCGGCCGAGCAGGTCTACCAGCGGCGCGGTCTGCTCATCGCCGAGATCAACGGCAAGGCCGAGGGCGCCCGGTGCCTGTCCTGCCAGGACATCTGCGAGATCTGCACCGAGGTGTGCCCGAACCGCGCCAACGTCGCGATCACGGTGCCGGGATTCAGCGACCCACGCCAGATCGTGCACATCGACGGCCTGTGCAACGAGTGCAACACCTGCGGCACGTTCTGCCCGCACGCCGGGCTGCCCTACAAGGACAAGCTCACGGTGTTCTGGACCCGCGAGGACTTCGACGACTCCACCAACCCCGGCTTTCTGCCGTTGGGGGAGCACACCTATCTGGTGCGGATGCCCGGCGGCGACGTCTTCGAACACAGCCAGGCGCAGGACTTCCAGACCGCCAACAAGATGACCGACGAGATGACGCGCGTCCTGGACGTCCTCGAAGGCAGCTATTCCTACCTGCTGGCCCCCACCGAGTCGAGCGCTGCGGAGGTGTACGCCCGATGATCATCACCGGCGGACCCGTCATCACCAACGACCCCGAGAACCCGTTCATCGAGAACGGCGCCGTCCGGATCGAGGGCGACCAGATCGTCGCCGTCGGCCCGGCGGCCGACCTGCCCGCGAGCCCCGGCGAGGAGACCGTCGACGTCGCCGGACGGGTCATCATGCCCGGCCTGATCAACGCGCACACGCACGCCTACAGCCACTATGCGCGGGGATTGGCCCCCAGCGAGCAGGGCAGCACCTTCACCGGCGTGCTGGAGAAGATGTGGTGGAAGCTGGACCGCTTGCTGGAGACCGAGGACGTCGAGCTCAACACGTCCACCACGTTCCTGGAGTCGATCCGGGCCGGGGTCACCACGGTCATCGACCACCACTCCAGCCCGCACGCCGTACCGGGCTCCCTGGCCGCGCAGGCCAAGGCCGCTCGTGAGCTGGGGATCCGCGCGAGCCTGTGCTACGAGACCTCGGATCGCGACGGGGCCGAGATCCTGGATCAGCAGATCGAGGAGAACATCGCCTTCATGATGGAGGCGAACGACGGCAGCCAGGACCTGATCCACGGGCTGTTCGGCATCCACGCCTCGTTCACGGTCAGCCAGCAGACCCTGGAACGCTGCGCGGCGGCCGTCCGCGATGCAGGGGTGCCCGGTGGGTTCCACGTGCACACCGCCGAGGGCCCCGAGGACGAGCCGCACTGCGAGGGCTTGACGCGCCAGCGGATCGTGCAGCGATTCGCCGACTTCGGGATGCTGGGACCGGAGTCGATCCTGGTGCACTGCGTGCACATCAACGAGGCCGAGATGGACCTCATCAAGGACACCGACACCTCGGTCGTCACCAACCCGCACTCCAACATGGGCAACGCGGTGGGCCTGACCAAGGTGACCGAGCAGCTGCGCAAGGGCATCCGGGTCGGGCTGGGCACCGACGCCTATCTCGCCGACATGTTCCAGTCCGCTTCGGTGGTCAAGATCGCCCAGAGCCACCGGTTGCAGGACCCGACGGTCGGCTTCGGCGAGGCCGCCACGCTGCTCTTCCAGAACAACCCGGCCATCGCCGGCAAGTTCTGGAGCAAGCCGGTCGGCGTGCTCAAGCCGGGCGCCTACGCCGACCTCATCACCGTGTGGTATGTCCCGCAGACCCCGATGACCGGCGCCAACACCGTCGGCCACATCCTGTTCGGGATGAGCGGGGCGATGACCAACGACACGATGGTCGCCGGCCGCTGGGTGATGCGGGACCGCAAGATCCAGACCGTCGACGAGCACCGGATCCTGGCCCGCTCTCGCGAGCGCGCGCCCCGGGTCTGGGCGCAGATGTGACGCCTGGAACGTTGACCGTCAGGTAGGGCCGTCGGAAGGACGAAGCGATGACGCTGTTGCGCGGTGGGACGGTGGTTGCGGCGGAGGGGTCGCGGCGAGCCGACCTGCGCCTGCGCGACGGCGTCGTCGTCGAGCTGGGCGACCTCGAGCCCGACTCGGGGGAGCCGGTGCTCGACTGCACCGGGTGCCTGCTGCTGCCCGGCGGCATCGACACCCACACCCACCTGGATCTGGAGTGCGGGCCGGGGCTGACCACGGCGGATGACTTCGCCAGCGGGACGCGATCGGCGCTGGCCGGGGGCACGACGACCGTGCTGGACTTCGCCACCCAGTTCCATGGGGAGTCGCTGGCGTTCGGGTTGGACCGCTGGCACGCGAAGGCTGCCGGCGTGTCGTCCTGCGACTACGGGTTCCACCTGGCCATGACCGAATGGCGGCCTGAGTTCGCGGATCAGATGGCCGACATCGTCGCGGCCGGGGTGACCTCGTTCAAGCTCTACATGGCCTACCGGGGTTCCATGATGGTGGAGGACGACGAGATCCGGGCGGCGCTGCAGGCCAGCGAGCGGCTGGGCACGACGATCGGGTTCCACTGCGAGAACGGGCGCCTCGTCGACGCGCTGGTGCGCGAGTACGTCTCGGCCGGCCGGCGCACGCCGTACTATCACCAGGCCTCCCGGCCGGCGGAACTCGAACGGGAGGCGATCAACCGGCTCGGGGTGATCGCGGCCCCGCTGGAGGCGCTGCATTACGTGGTGCATCTGTCCTCCGGCGGCTCGTTGGCCGAGATCCGCGCCGCCCGGGAGCGCGGCGCCCGGATGGTCGTGGAGACCTGCCCGCAATACCTGGTGCTGGACGGCTCGCGCTATGGCGACCCCGACACCGATGAGCTGGCGAGCCGGGCCTATGTGATGAGCCCGCCGCTGCGCACGCCGGCCGATCAGGAGCTGCTCTGGGACGCGCTGGCCGACGGGACCATCCAGTTCGTCGGCACCGACCACTGCTCGTTCACCCTGGCGGGCCAGAAGGCCGCGGCGGCCGACTTCGCCCACACGCCCAACGGCGGTCCCGGGCTGGAGCTGCGGATGGGCCTGCTCTACACGTACGGCGTGGCCGCGGGGCGGCTCACCCCGGAGCGGTTCGTCGAGGTCACCTCGACCAATGCGGCGAAGTACTTCGGCCTCTACCCGCGCAAGGGGGTGCTTGCTCCAGGCAGCGACGCCGATATCGTCGTCTACGATCCGAACGGCGAGCACCTCGTCCGGCACGCGGACCTGCACGACGCGACGGACCACACGCCGTACGAGGGGTTGCCCCTGCGCGGCCGCGTGCGCGACGTGTTCCTGCGGGGGGAGCACCTGGTGCGCGGTGGTGACCTGGCGGCGGGGGAGCCGACCGGACGGTTCGTCTCGCGCGCCCTGCCCGATTCCGACATCCGCTGATCGACCGTACGACCGAGGAGGACCCAGATGCAGCTACGAGTGAATGGCACCGAGCACGAGGTGGACGGCGACCGGATGTTGGTCCACGCGCTGCGTGAGGTGATCGGGACGTTGTCGGTCAAGGTCGGCTGCGACGACTCGACCTGCGGCACGTGCATCGTCGTCGCGAACGGCAAGCCGGTGAAGGCCTGCAACCGGCCGGCCAAGCAGTTCGAGGGTCAGGACATCCTCACGGTCGAGGGGCTCTCCGAGCGGGAGAAGGATGTCTACGTCCACACCTATGGCGAGACCGGCGCGGTGCAGTGCGGCTTCTGCACCCCGGCCATGGTGATGGCGAGCAAGGCGCTGCTCGACAAGAACCCCGACCCGAGCCTGGACGACGTCAAGAAGGCGATTCGCACCGACATCTGCCGGTGCACCGGTTATCGGCAGATCTTCGATGCGATCCTGATGGCCGGCGACATGTTCCGCCGCGACGCCGCGGTGCAGACCAGCAACGAGCGGCAGCGGCTCTCCGACCGGGCGCACCGGCCCGACGTCGCCGACAAGGTGCTGGGCACGGGCAAGTTCGCCGACGACGTGCGGCTGCCGGGGATGGTCTTCGCCAAGGCGCTGCGCTCCCCGAGCCCGCGGGGTTTGCTGCGCGGGATGGACCTGACCGCGGCCAAGGCGCACCCGAACTGCCTGGCCATCCTCACCAGCGAGGATGTGCCGGAGAACAAGATCGGGCACATCAGCAGCGACTGGGACGTGCTCATCCCGGTGGGGACGCAGACCCGTTACACCGGCGATGCCCTGGCCCTGGTCGCCTCCGACGACGAGGACAAGCTGGAGGAGATCCTCGCCCTCATCGAGCTCGACTACGAGGCGCTGCCGCCGGTCACCTCGCCCCAGGAGGCGCTGCGTCCCGATGCGCCGCTGATCCACGAGAACGGCAACGTGCTCGACATCGAGCACGTCAAGCGCGGCAACGTCGACAAGGCGATCCGCGAGTCCGCGCACGTGGTCGCGCACAAGTTCGCCACGCCGTGGCAGGAGCACGCGTTCATGGAGCCCGAGTGCGCCGTGGCCGAGCCGGACGGCGACGGGGTGCGCATGTACACCTCCAGCCAGTCCGTGTACGACGAGCAGCACGAGATCAGCCGGATGCTCAAGCTGCCGCTGGAGAAGGTGCGCAGCCAGGCGACGTACGTCGGGGGCGGCTTCGGCGGCAAGGAGGACATGAGCGTCCAGCACCACGCGGCGCTGATGGCCTGGCACCTGAAGAAGCCGGTCAAGGTGAAGTTCACCCGCACCGAGTCGCTGAACTACCACGTCAAGCGGCACCCCATGCACATGGAGTTCACGGTCGGCTGCGACGAGAAGGGCAAGCTGACGGCCTGCAAGGTCGTCATCCTCTCCGACACCGGCGCCTACGCCTCGCTCGGCGGCCCTGTGCTGCAGCGGGCCTGCACCCACGCCGGCGGCCCGTACGCCATCGAGAACTTCGAGGTGCTCGGCATGGCGATGTACACCAACAACGTGCCCTCGGGCGCGTTCCGCGGGTTCGGGGTCGTGCAGAGCCAGTTCGGCATGGAGACCTGCGTCAACGAGCTGGCCGAGAAGGTCGGCCTGGACCCGTGGGAGATGCGTTATCTCAACGTGGTCCGGCCGGGCGACAGCCTGCCGAACGGCCAGATCGCCGACGAGTCGACCGGCATCGCGGAGGTGTTGGAGGACCTCAAGGGCGACTTCTACGCCAACCCCGACGCGGGCCTGGCCATCGCCCACAAGAACACCGGCGTCGGGATGGGTCTGAAGGACACCGGCCGGTGCATCCTCTCGGTGGAGTCGGGCAAGGTCCACATCCGCACCTCGGCGTCCTGCATGGGCCAGGGTGTCGGGCAGGTCTGCGTGCACGTGCTGTCCGAGACCGTGGACCTGCGCCCGGATCAGATCGTCTTCGAGCTGCCGGACACCGCCCGGACCCCGGACTCGGGCACCTCGACCGGGTCGCGGCAGACGCTGTTCACCGGCGAGGCGACGCGGCTGGCGGCGGTGCAGCTGCGCGACGCGTTCGCGGCCGTGGATGGTGACTTGGCGCGCCTGGAGGGGCAGGAGTGGTACGGCGAGTTCTCCCCGGAGACCGACGTCGTCGACACCCCCAAGGAGAACCCGTACAGCCACGTGGCCTACGGCTACGGCGCTCAGATGATCACGCTGAATGAGAAGGGCGAGATCGACAAGGTGCTGGCCGTGTACGACGTGGGCACGGTGATGAACGAGCAGTCCGCGGTCGGCCAGATCGAGGGCGGGGTGATGATGGGCATCGGCTACGGGCTCACCGAGGAGTTCGTCGTCGAGGGCGGCGTGCCGCAGACCCGCTACGGCAAGCTCGGCCTGATGCGCGCCGACAAGATGCCGGAGGTCGAGGTGCGCTTCGTCAAGGGGCCGGGCACGCTGCCGTACGCCTATGGCGCCAAGGGCATGGGGGAGATCTGCCTGATCCCGACCGCGCCGGCGGCGGCCTGGGCGTACTACAAGCGGGACGGCAAGCGTCGCTACAGCCTGCCGCTGCGTGGCACGGCGTACAAGAAGGAGGAGCCGAACACCTTCGGCGGCCCGCAGGCCACCTTCGGAGCCCCGGCGTCCATGGCGCCGAACGCGCCGACGGAGGCCGTGGCCAAGCACTGAGGCGCTCACAGAAGCAAGCGGTACGCCGGGGAGCGCCGTTCCCCGGCGTACCGCTGTCATACCGCTCTTCGGTCGCTGGGCGTTTCAGCGCGGGGGCATCGGCTTGGGGGAGAGCAGGACCCCAGCTATTGGCGGCGGCGCCAGCGGATGGTGCCGTCGATGAGGCGGCCGATGAGTCCGCGGGTGTGGACGTCGGTGTGGTGTCGGGTGCACAGCAGCGCAAGGTTGTCGACGTTGGTCTCGCCGAGGTCGGTGGTCCATTCGCGCAGGTGGTGGGCCTCGCACCAGGACGGTGGTCGGTCGCAGCCCGGGAAGGTGCAGCACTTGTCCCGCGATCGCAGGTAGCGGACTTGGTCAGGGCTGGCCAGGCGTGCCGCGCGGCCGAGGTCGAGGATCGCGCCGTCGGTGTCGAGCACCGCTGGGATGATGCGGGCATCACACGCCAGGCGGCGCACGGTGGCCGGGGTCAGCGGAGTGCCGAACCCGTCGAGCCCGAACCCGCTACCCAACCCGCTGCTCCCCGTCCCGCTGGTGGCGCCGGAGCAGCCGGTGCCGGTCGAGGGGTTGCTGCAGCCGGTGCAGGTGGCGGCGTGGTTGGGCGGGGAGGAGTAGGTGGCGGCGACGCGGGCGGCGAGGGTGTCGTGGTCGATCGTGATGATGATCTGGGCCTTGACCGCTGAGGCCGGCCGGACGTGGCCGCTCAACGTCGGGTCGGTGGCCACGACGCGGGCCATTTCGATGATCGCGTCCAGGTTGCGCTGGTCCGCGGTGCGGGTATCGACCTCACCGTCCGCGGTGGGGGTCGGCGCGGCCAACGCATCGAGGGCGGCTTTGAGGGCGGCGTAGTCGTCGTTGGTCATCGCATACTTCCCGACCCACATCCCGGTGCTGTCCTTGACGGGGGTGGTGAACCGCCGCTGGGCGTGCAGGTCTTTCTGCTGCTCCTCGAAGTCGCCTTCCTCGCCGTAGCTGGCGATCAGCGCTTCTTTGAGGCTGCCCAGCTGGGACGCGGAGGCACCGGTGGCGGCGTGCGCGAACAACTCTCCCGCCGCCGCCTGCCACCAGTCGGTGGGGATCTTGACGGCCAACGTGCTCAGATCCGCGCCGAGTCGGGCGCCGACGGCCAACGAGATCCGCCCGGCCCGGACCGCCGCGGTCAGCGGCGCCAGCTCGGGGCGGCGGGACTGCTCCCAACAGGTCCGGTAGGTGCCGGCCACCCCGGCCGTGACCGGTGCACCGGCCGCGGCGGCCTGGTCCTGCACCCACGCGGTGATCTTCGGGCCGATCGGCCGCGGCGACTCATCCGCGGCGGCGACCACGCCACGGGCGACCGCCTCGGCCAGCACCGCCGCCGAGGCCCCCTCCGCCAGCGCCCGCAGCGCGACCAGGTCCCCGAACAGGCCAGCCAGATCGTCGGTCGACACCAGGGCCAACACCTCACCCAGCCGGACCGGGCCACCACCATCGCCAGCGTCAAGCACGTCAGCACCGGTCAAGCTCCGCAGCCCCGACCCCACCCGACGTACCGTCTCCCCCAACCAGCTCATCGCCTCGAACGAGGACAACCCAGCCACCGGATCCGGTGTCACGGTGTCCCTCGCGGTCATAGCCAATTGTCTCGAACAGGCGACCGATCAGGCAAGCGCAGGAGCCCGGTTATGTTCGATATTAAGTACGGAACAGCCCAGCGCGCGATCTGAGCATCGCCGGCCGCCAGGTAGATTCGACTTGCATTGAACTGTGATACAGATCACAGCTGTGGTTATGCCACAGCCAGTCGCCTCCTGGCCTCGCGCTTGGGGAGGCGTCGGTGTGGCCGACGTCGTCGCCCTTGAAGAGCAGCTCCGCGCCGCCGGGCCGCGCTGATGGCCCGAGGACGGAGCGGGTCGTGTCTCAGGCCGGCCCGCCATTGGACAGACGCAGCCATTGCAGGACCGCCAGGACGCGCCGGTTGCGATCGGCGGGCTCGCCGCCGGGAGTGGAGTCGATGCCGAGCTTGGCGAAGATGTGTCCGACGTAGTCCTCGACGCGGCGTTCGCTCAGACAGACGCGTTTGGCGATGCCCCGGTTGGAGTAGCCCTGCGCCATCAAGGTCAACACGCCGAGCTCCTGCTCGCTCAGATGACTGAGGCCCTCCTCGTGGCGGGGGGAGTCCAGGAGGCGCCGCACGATATCGGTGTCGACCACGCATTCCCCGGCGGCGACCCGGTGGATGGCCGCGTGCAGCTCCTCGATATCGGCGACGTTGTCCTTGTTCAGATATCCGATCGCGTCCGAGCAGGCGCGGAGCAGCTCGATCGCCTGTCGGGTGACGGTCTGGGCCGACAGCATCAAAACGCCGGTCGCCGGGTGATTCGCGCGGATGCGTCGGGCCGCCGAGAGTCCGTCGTCCTTGCCGTGGAAGAAGACGTCGACGACCGCGACGTCGACGGGAGAGCGCGCCAGCGCGGCAAGGAGCTCGGCGGTCGTCGCGGCCTTGACGGCCACCTCCAGGCCCAGCTCGGTGAGGTAGCGCGCGAGGGACTCTCGGAACAGGCCGCTGTCATCGGCGATCGCCACACGCACAGGCACTCCTAGCTGTTGGTGAGATGGGCGGCCAGGCGGGTTCCCCCGCCCGGGGGACTGTGCACCTCGAGCCGGCCCCGCATGACGGACAGCCGGTCGGCGAGGCCGGCGAGACCGCCTCCAGGCGCGACGCGAGCGCCGCCGTGGCCGTCGTCGCGCACCTCGGCCACCAGCGTGGCGTGTTCCCCGGGGCGCAGGCTGAGCCACACCGTGGCGCATCTCCCGTGTTTCAGGGCGTTCGTCAGGCCTTCGGCGAAAAAGAAGTAGACCATCGACTCGAACGCGGGGCTGAACCGGCGTTCCGGGATGTCCATACGAACGGTGCAGCTGGCGTTGTCGGCGAGTTCCTCAACGGCCGCAGCGAGGCCGCCATCGGTCAGGCTCGGCGGGCTGATGCCCCGCGCCAGGCGACGGATCTCTTGCTGAATGTCGCACACGCGCTGCTCGCAGGTGCCGAGGAGCCCGCGCGTCTGGTCAATGGTGTCCTGACGGGCGCTGCGCTTGAGTTCGAACCGCAGCGAAAGCAGCTGTTGCTGCACGCCATCGTGGAGGTCGCGGGCCACAGCCTCGCGGGCCCGCTGCTCGGCTTCGAGGAGCCGGCCCTGCAACTGCCGCACCGACTCCACCGCTTCGTTCCTGGTCCGGATGACGGTCAGGCTGGGCAGGCTCGCCGCGGCAGCGGCATGGGCCAGTGGAAGGTCGTACAACGCCGAGGGGTCGATGTCCCACACGGCGATGAGCCCCTCCGCCGTCGTGATATGCAGCTGCCTTCGGGCCGGTGAGTCGTTGCCGCCGACCCCGCGCAGCCGTCCGTCGGCGTCGACGAATGCCCCCGCAGCGGGGCTCCACAGCCAGATCGCCAGCGTCGGGTCACGCAGGGCGGTCCGTACCTGGTCCTGGAGGCCGCGATGCGTGAGGGTGGCCGCTTGTCGAGACAACCGCCAGGTGATGAGGAGCTGCTGCCACGCCGACCGCGACGCCGTCGCGAGCAGCGCCAGCGGCAGGAGGGGCAGGATCAGCACTTGCTGCTCGCGCGCCGCCACCCAATGCACAAAGGCATAGCCGTTCCGCATGGCCTCGTGTTCGTGCGCAATGTTGATGAGCACCATGGCGATCCACCCAGCGATCCAGGGCAGCGACCGTTCCCGTTGGGCCCTGGCCATGGAACCCCGCGTCCTGGCGATGAGCGGCAGGCTCGTGACCAGCAGAAGGGAGTAGCCCACCAGGGCCGCATCGAGCAGGACCTGGCGCATTGCGTCGGTCATGGGCAGAGTCGGCCACCACACCGTCGCGCCGTAGCCCCGCCCCGCCGTGACCGTGGTGGCGAGCAAAATCCCCTGGCACGTGGCGAAGAGCACGGCGGCGCCGGCGATCCACGCCTTGACGGGGCGGGTGAACGTTCCCCCGCAGATGTGGGTGACGATGGCCGATGCGCCACAGAAGTTCGCCATGGTGTTGGCGCACTCGCCGATCACGGGCCATGGGCCGCTGTTGCGCACGAACACCCAGGACAGGGCCGTCATCGAGCTGTGCGCCAGAATCAGGACCGTGGTGGCCGGTTCGACGTCGGTGCGCCACCACAGAACTCCGACGATGGCCCAGGAGGCGACGGCGAAGACGGTGCTGGCCGCTGCCGCCGGGTGAGCGGCCCAGTAAGAGGGCCCCGCCGCCGCCAGCACGGCTCCGGTAGCGAGCAGGACGACGGCCGCGATCTCGCCCGTCAGCCGCGCCCTTGTCGGTCGGGCCTTGGCGGCACGCGAAACCCCGACAACACGCACCTGCGGATCGTCGGGGGACGACGTCGGCCAGCGTCCCGATCGCTGGGCTCGCACGACGTACAGCTTAGGGGTCCAGGGCTCCATCGGGCCGTCGGGCGCATCCGCTTCATCGCCGGGCCGCCGTGGCTTGCCACGGGGGGAAACCCATGGACCTGGACTCTCGCCCAACACCACACTCAGAGCGTTGGCGACGGCGTCCAGCGACGACGGAGGACCCCCAGGGCACCGCGATCAGGGAGGTGAGTCGAGATGCAGGACGGCACGGTGACCCCGAGGGAAAACGCGCTGATGTATGCCCGGCATGTCGACAATCTGGCCCAGCAGGGGCGATTGGGGGAATGTGAGAGCCTGGCCGTGCCCTTCGCGCTGCGCCGGTTGGGTGAGCACGTGTTGACCAGTGCCACCTACGTGCTGTGGGAGTCGCCGCCGGAGCGCGGCCGTGGCCGGGGTGTTGACCGGCAGGTCACGGTGGCCGCCGGCGGAATGGGGGCCACCCTGCACATCCGTGCTGCGGCCTTCAGCCGTGTCGGCCACGCACGGCGCGGCCTGACCCAGGCGAGAGCGGCTGTCGCAAGCTGTCTTCCTCGCGATGAGGGGACGATGTGGCTCACCGATCGGGGCGTCTACCTGACGTCCGGTCCCGCGCTGCGCGCCATCGACTGGTGCGAGCTGGCCGAGATCGACCTGGTGGGGCCGGGCCGGTTGGTGTGGCGGCGCCGCGCGGTGGGCACAGCGGAGATTCTGGACAGCGACTGGGCCGAGTTCGCCTTCAGCTGCTGGGCCCGCGCGGTGCGCCCCCTGCATCAGCGATACCGCAGCGGCCACTGGCTGCCGGTGGCTTCGCTGCCCGCCACCGGCGGTTACTCGCCGCGCCCGGTCCGTTCGCCGCGGCCGGTGGGCCGGGCCGCTTTTGCCTCGGCGTGAAGCCGGCCATCCTGAGCGCGGACCGTGGGCCTGCACCAGCGTGACGCGCCGCCCGGGGGCGCTTCGGCGACATTCTTGGCCGCCGGGGACCACTCGACGGTCGGTCGTCAGTCCCGTCGGCCGTGGCGGCTGCGAGGTTGCAGCCGGACGTTCGGCAGCGGGGGAGCGGGGATCCGCTCCACGGCGCCGACGTAGCCAGGGACCGCGCCGAAGCGCTCGGAGCCCGCCTCGTACTGCTCCCGGAACGCCGCGATCTCCTCGTGGCTGCGTCCGACGAAGTTCCACCACATGACGATCTCTTCCTCGAACGGCTCCCCGCCGAGCAGGATCAGCCGGGCGCCCGCCGGCCCCGCCCGCAGGACCATCCGGTCGGCGCCCGCATCGCGGCAGCCCAGGTCGCCCAGCCGCAACGATGCGCCGTCGTAGGTCACCTCACCGCGGTCGACGAGAACGGCGTGCTCGTACGCCGGGTCCACAGCCACCTCCAGCTCCGCCCCGGCGAGCAGGTCGAGCTGTGCCCCGAGCAGCGGGGTGAACGTGTGCACCGGCGAGGTGCCCACGCCGGTGAGCGAGCCCAGGAACACCCGCGCCGTTCCCGCCCCGCCCGGCAGGTCGACCGGCTCCGGGGCGTGGTGTTCGAACCCGCGGTCGGTGTCGCGGGCGGACTGCGGCAGCGCCACCCAGAGCTGTACGCCGTGCAGGGTGGTCGTCGCGGGCGTCGACACCTCGCTGTGGGCGATGCCGTGCCCGGCGGTCATCAGGTTGATCTCGCCGGGGCGCACCAGACCGATGACGCCGCCGCTGTCCCGATGTTCGATCTCGCCCGTGAACAGCCAGGACACCGTCTGCAACCCGGTGTGCGGATGCGGTGCGACGTCCATGCCGCCGGCGTTCCCCGGGCCCACCGGAGTCGGCCCGTAATGGTCCACGAAGCACCAGGCGCCCACGAACGAGCGGTCCCGGTGCGGCAGCGTGCGGCGTACCGTCATCGCCCGCAACCCGCCCAGCGGCACCTCGCGCGCGGCCAGCACCTGTACGTCGCTCATGTGATCGGCCCTCCTGGGTTGGCTGGGCTCAGCCTGTCAGATCCGCCGGGCTGGCGCGTGACCTGCGCGCCGGGTCAAAGGCTCGTGGTCGCCGCGCAGGTCACGCACCGATCCGCCGAGGGGCGGGCGGCGAGTCGCTCGGCGGGAATGGTCCGCCCACACGCCGTACAGGTGCCGTCCCAGCCGGCCGCGACCCGCGCGAGCGCGGCGTCGACCTCGGCGAGGTGCCTGGCTGCCGCGGCGGCGGAGGCTGCGGGCGTCGGCGTACGCCCGCTCGGTCGCGCTGAACTCGCTCAGCCGCTCGGCCGCCTCGGCCCGCGCCTCCCGCAGGATCGCGACGAGGTCGGGGGGAGACTCCTCCGCCATCGGGCTCACTCGCCGCCTCCGTGACTCGAATGCTCCAGGCTGTCATGCGACCTCGACGCGCACCCCCGGCGGGGCCCCGCGCGCCATCCCGGCGTCTCGGGTGAGCAGGGGCGCGTCGAGGGCTTCGGCGAGGGCGACGTACGAGGCGTCGTACGCCGACAGGTTGTGTCTCAGCTGGAGCATCCGCACCTGCAGGGGCTGGTCGATGGGCCACCGGACCAGTTGGAGGGCCGTGTACACCCGAAGCGCCTCATGCGCGCCGTTGTCGTCAAGATGCCCGCCCAGGAGATGACCTCGCAGGGCGCTCGTGAACTCCGCATCCAGGAAGGACGGCGCCTGCCAGGCGTCATCAGATGGGGCCGTGGAGATCGATTCCGGCCGAAGGATGAAGTCCACGACGTAGGAGCAGTCGACGACGATCATTCTGAAGACGGCCGCCCGATAGCCCGGTGAAGTCGTTCGGAGTCACGCCCGTCCCGCTCCGCGCGCACTCGCTCCAAGATGTCCAGGGCCGAGACCTCCGTCAGGTTGCCGCGCTCTCGCAACCGCCGCCACATCTCCCGCTTCGAGGGGACCCGGGCCTCCCTCGCCAGTAGATCCTTGAGGAGGGCATTGAGGGAGACTCCCTCCTGCTGCGCCTTGGCCTTGAGCTTGTCTCGCACGTTCTCGTCCACATCGCGGATCTGCACCAAGACACCCATGCATCCATAGTGCATGACATGCACTATGGATGAAAGGTCCGGCCGCGGCCCTCCTGGGGCCGCGGGCAGGACCCCTCAGATCCGTCGAGTGCGCGCCGCTCAGGGCGTCGGCCTCGTCCGGGGCCGGCGCCGAAGGACGAGCAGGCCCGGGGCGAGGAGTTGCACCGTGCCCGCGGCGAGCAGGGTGGCGGGAGCCCCCGCGACGCCGATCACCGCCCCACCCAGGGTCATGCCGACCGCACCGGCGGCGGCGTAGGCCGTCGCGTCCGCGGCGAAGCACGCCCGGCGCAGCTGCCCCGTCGTACCGCCCGCGATCAGGGCGTTGTGGGCGCCGATGAGCAGCGGCATCGCGGCGCCGCCCAGGGCGCCGCACGCCAGCACCGCGCCGGGACTGTCGAGCACGACGGACAACGCGACGAACGACACGCCCAACAGCGCCCACCCGGCGCCGATGGTGGGCAGCACCGGCAGTCGGGGCACCGCCAGAGGCGCCAGGGCGGCCCCGAGCACCGAGGCGATGCCATAGCCCGTCATCCCTGCGGCGATGAGCACGCCGGGCCGTCCGATCTCGGCGCCCCGGATCGCCAGCCCCAGGCTGAAGGCGAACCAGCACGCGCCACCGATCGCATTGACGGCGATCGCGCGGGCAATGGTCGGCCGTTGCCGCAGCGCCTCGCGCAGCGACGGCGCAGGGTTCAGCTCACCGGCCATCCGGACGGCCGGATAGCTCGGCACCGCGGCCAACAGCCCGGCCGCCGTCGCGAGCGCGGCCGACTCGACCCACAGCAGCGTGATCGGGTGGCCCAGGGCGACGACCAGCGCGCCGAGCGCCGGGGCGAACGTCATCGAGATCCGGTGCGCGAAGTCCTGGCCGGTGAGGGCTCGCACGCTGGTGGCGGGCGAGAGGGCATCGCCGATGTCGGCCAGCAGCGCCCGCTGTCCTGGCGCGGTCAGCGCGGTGCAACCGCCCAAGACCAGGCCGGAGGCCACCAGCGTTCCCGCGCCGAGCCCGATCGTCAGCGCGGCGACCGGTACCGCCGCCGTACCGGCCGCGGCCAGCGCCGTGAGCAGCCCGAGCATCCGCCCGCTGTCCACCCGGTGACGCAGCCGGGCGGTCCACCAGGGCGCGGCGATGACGGGGAGGCCGGCCGCGCCGGCCACCAGGCCGGTGGTCCAGGCCTCGCCGGTCTGCGCGAGGGCCACCAGCGGCAGGGCGATGGCGCCCAGGCGCTGGCCCACCCAGCTGACGAAGGTCGCCATGAGCATGAGGGCGATGTGCCGGCGAGCCCGGCGAGCCCGGCGGGCATGGCGGGGGTTGCCGGTGCCCGGTGGAGCCTCCGCAGCGGGTACGACGTGGCTGGTCACGTCCTTAGCGTGCAGGTCAGAAAGGAGAGTCGGTAGCCTGCGCATCGCGCGGTTCGACCATAAGCTGTGGCTATGAGGTCATTGCCAGAGGTCGCTGATCTCCTCTTGGTCGACGCCGTCCATCGCCATGGTTCGGTCGGTGCCGCCGCCCGTGAGTTGCTCGTCTCCCAGCCGTCGGCGAGCCAGCGGCTCGCCGCTCTGGAACGTCGCGTCGGGGCGCCGCTCTTCGTCCGGGACACCACCGGCGCCCGGCCGACCGCGGCCGGCACGGCGCTGGCCGCGGAGGCGGCGCACATTCTCGGACACCTGACGCAGGCCTTCGAGCGCTCCCGGCAGGCCGTCGAGGGGGTGCCCCTGCGGGTGGGCACCTTCGCCAGCTTCGGCCCGACACTGTTCGCGGGCCTGGACGCCCTGCTGCCGCAGGTCCCGATCTATCAGCTCACCGATCACGGGGATCGGCTGATGAGCTGGGTGGGGGAGGGCTCCCTCGACGTGGCCGTCGTGGCCGTGGCCGGGCAGCTGCCCCCGGCGCCCGGCACGATCGCCACGCCGTTGGGCCGGGATCGGCTGGCGGTCCTGACCCCGGCCGGGGTCGAGCCGCCGGGTCGCGGTCGGCGCCCACTGACCGGCCGGGTCGTGCACTTTCATGCCGTGGACATGACGACGACCCGGCTGCACGCCCGCATCGCCGAGCTGGGTGGGCAGCCGCGCCGGGCGGCCAGCGCGGATGTCGCCGCGGCGCTGGCCCGACGCCGCGGGGACCTCGCGTTGATCGGTCGATGCCTGGCACTCAGCCTGGCCACGCCGCAGGAGAAGGTGCTTCGCTCGCCCGTGGCCGCGGAGTTCTCGTTCTCGATGGTCACCCGCTCGCCCGCACCTCCGGAGCTGATCGCCGTGCTGCCCGCGCTGGCCCGCGCCGCCGGCCTGGTCGCGAGCTAGCGCTGCAGCAAAGCGTCAGCGGCGGACACCGGAGAAGACGACCGCCACCCGCTCGCCCGGCGCGACTCCGGTGCCCGGCCCCGACCCCGGCAGCAGCGCCGCGAGCCCGGCGGTGCCGGTCGGACTCACGGCGAGACCGAGGGAGTCCACCAGCTCGTACGCCTGCCGCACCTGCTCCTCGGCCACCACGATCGGGCGACCCTTGCTGGTGCGGATGACCGCGATGTCGGCCTGCCAGTCGTAGGTCTCGTCGTCGAGGATCCCGTCGGCGAGAGAGTCCGGCGCATCCCAGGGGGTCATGAAGTCGGACCAACGCGCACCCAACTGCTCGACCGGGACCCCGTCGGCCAGGCGACAGGCCCGGTCCAGCGGCGCGCCGCCCTCGGTCTGGGCGCAGTCGAGCCGGTACGTCGGGCCCAGGCCCCAACCCATGCAGGCCGCGAACGCCCCACCGCCGACCTGGATGACGATCCGGGCCGGAGCGGGCAGCTGGTCGGCGAGCTCCCAACCGATCGTGCGGCCCCCGTCGAGGCACAGCCCGTTCTCGGGGCCCTGCACGCTGAACGGGATGGCGCCCTCGGCCACGGCGGCCCGGAACGCGGTCACGGCCGGGTCGCCGGGCACCCCCGGCGTACGGACGCAGGGGTGCACCCGCGCGCCCAACTCGGCGAGCGTGCGCAGCACCGCCGGGCTGGCGGTCTCCGGCACGTACACCTGGATCGGCCACCCCGCCGCCTGCGCCAGCGTCGACGCCGCGATGGCCGCGTTCCCGCACGAGGCGATCGCGAGCGGGCGCCGCGCGCCGTCGGCGAGGCCGAGCTCCTCGGCGGCCCGCAGGTGCAGCAGGATGCCCACCAGGTGACGTGCCTTGTGCGAGCCACCGACGTTGCCGGTCTCGTCCTTGACCCACACGTCCGCGCCGAGCTTCTGCGACAGGGCCGGGTGCGCGGCGGTGGGGGTGACCCGGAAGCCGGCGCCGACCTGGCGGGTCAGCTCGATGCAGCGGGCCTCGGTCATCCCGTGCGCCCGCGCGAACGCCCACCACGCCAGCGAGCGACCGTACGCCACGAACGGGTTGGGGTCGTCGATGACCTCGGGGTCCGGACCGCCGATCACGGGGTGTAGCACGTGGTGCGCGTCGCCGGGCGGCGCGGCCGGGCAGCGCCACGGGTGGGTCGTCTCGATGGGTACCTCGGTCGCGCAGGTGGCGCACCGGTAGCCGACGACGACACCACGCCGTACGTCGGGAGCCGGTGCGAACCCGACCGATGTCGGACCGGCGTCCGTCATCAGGCCACGACCCACGTGCCGGTCTCGCCGCGCAGCCCCTCCACGAGCTTGTCGAGCGAGGTGATCAGGCACTTGCGGCCTGGGCCGGAGGTGGCGAAGTCGATCGCCGCCTGGATCTTGGGGCCCATCGACCCGGCCGGGAACTGGCCGGCCGCCATGAACTCCTGCGCCTGCGCCACCGTGATCTCGTCGAGGTCGCGCTGCTGGGGCGTGTTGAAGTCGACGGCGACCTTCTCCACGCCCGTCAGGATCGCCAGCGAGTCGCACTCGGTGTCCGCGGCCAGCAGGATGGAGGTGCGGTCCTTGTCGATGACCGCGTCGATCGCCTTGGTCCAGCCGTCGCGGGTGACCACCGGGATGCCACCGCCGCCGCCGGCGATCACCACGTGTCCGGCGGAGACGAGCTCGCGGACGGCGTCCTTCTCAAGGATGGTCTGCGGGATCGGGGAGGCGACGACCTCGCGCCAGCCGCGGCCGGAGTCCTCGATGAAGGTCTTGCCCTCGGCGATGTAGCCGTCCGCCTGCTCCTTGGTGAAGAAGGCGCCGATCGGCTTGGTCGGGTTGGCGAAACCGGGGTCGGCCGGGTCGACGAGGCAGCGCGAGACCACGGTGGTCACCACCCTGCCGGCCACTCCCTGCGCCGCCATCTGGTTCTCGATGGCGTTCTGCAGGTGATAGCCGATGTAGGACTGGCTCATCGCCACGCACTCCGACAGCGGCATGACGCGGTTCTCGTGCAGTCCGGCCTTGCCCAGGTCGATGTCGGTCTTGATCATGCCGACCTGCGGGCCGTTGCCGTGGCAGATGACGACCTCGTGGCCGTCGGCGAGCAGCCCCACGATGGGCGTGGCGATGACGCCGACCGTCTCGACGAGCTCGTCGAAGTCGACGCCGAGGGCGTTGCCGCCGAGTGAGACGAGGATGCGCGACATTCCAGTGATCCTTCCGGGAAGAAACGCCTCCGGGGCGGTTCCGACAGCGGAACCGCCCCGGAGTGAACGATGGGGTGGCCGGGACGCCCGCGGGCGTCCCGGCCGGGGACCTCAGAGCTGGCTGACGACCGTCTTGGCGTCGCCGGCGTGGGTCATGTGCTCGACGTACAGGGTCGGCAGGCAGGCGTACAGCGCGGCGCAGCGGACCAGGTCGTCCTTCCACTGCAGCTCGTTCGGGGCGTGCGCCTGGGCCTCCTTGCCGGGGCCGAAACCGATGGTCGGGATGTGGTGCCGACCCGCGGTCGCCACGCCGTTGGTGGAGAAGGTCCACTTGTCGACGCGGGGCTCCCCGAACAGGCCGCGGTGAACTTCGACGGCGGACTGGACCTCGGGGGAGTCCTCCGGGATGACCCATGTCGGGAAGTAGCACTGCTGGCCGTATTCCGTGCCGGTCCACGCGGTGCTCTTGTAGTCGTAGCAGAACACCCGGGCGCCCCACTTCTGCACGGTGGGCAGCGCCTTGATCTCCTCGATCGCGCCCTCCCAGGTCTCGCCGTCGGTGAGGCGGCGGTCCAGGGAGATCGCGCAGGAGTCGGCCACGGCGCAGCGCGACGGGCTGGTGAAGAAGATCTCGGAGGTGGTCACGGTGCCCTTGCCGAGGAACTCATCGACGTGCAGCTTGTCGTTGAGGTCCCGGATCTCCAGCAGGATCTCGGCCATCTTGTAGATCGCGTTGTCGCCGCGCTCGGGGGCCGAGCCGTGGCAGGAGACGCCGTCGACCTCGACGCGGATCTCCATCCGGCCACGGTGGCCGCGGTAGATGCCGTGGTCGGTCGGCTCGGTGGAGACGACCAGGTCGGGACGCTCGTTCTCCTCCTCGATCAGGTAGAGCCAGCACATCCCGTCGCAGTCCTCTTCCTGCACGGTGCCGGTCACCATGTAGGTGAACTCGTCGGAGAGCAGCCCGAGGTCCTTGGCGATCTTGCCGCCGTAGACCGCCGAGACGACGCCGCCGAGCTGGTCGGAGCCGCCGCGGCCACCGATGACCTCGTCGTCCTCCATGCCCTCGAACGGGTCGAACTTCCAGTTGTCGATGTTGCCGACGCCGACGGTGTCGATGTGGCCGTCGAAGCAGACGACCTTGCCACCGGTGCCGAGGTAGCCGATGGCGCTGCCCAGGCCGTCGATGCGGGTGCGGTCATAGCCCAGCTTGTCCATCTCGGCGACGATGAGGCGGCTCTTGGCCTCTTCCTCGCAGCTGGTGCCCTTGTTCTTGATGAGAGCGCGCAGGAAACGGGTCATGTCGGCGCGGTAGCTCTCCGCAACCTCGTTGACGCGTCCGTAGTCGATCTCGGCCATGGGATGGTTCTCCTTCGGTGGTGCGATTGCTCGCGGCCGGGGTGGTCGGCCGCCGGGTGACGTCGCGGGCGGAGGTGTCGGGGCGGGCAGCGGGCGGCGTCCGGAGTTCCGCCACCCGCCCCGAAGCTCACTGCCGCCAGCGGGGCGCTGCGTCGGCCAGCAGGTCGTTGAGCTTGGCGATCGGGTCCTTGACCTTCTGCAGGAAGATCATCGCCGCGATCGAATAGGGCTTGTTGCTGGCCTCGGCGTACATCGGGACGCGGTAGCGGCTGAACACGCTCTCATCGACCTCGCCCTGCTTGCACGACAAGCCGGTGATGTCGGCGGGCAGCGGGTGCATGTAGAGGCCCTTGCCGTCCTTGGTGGAGGCCATCAGCTCTTCGGTCGTGGTCCAGTCGGTGAACTCGGCGTTCTGGGCCAGCAGCCGCTTCTCCAGGGCCTTGATGCCGTCGGTGTCGCCGTTGCCGTAGAGCTCGGTGCGCTCCTCCATGGCGGCGAACGGCGCCCAGCTCTTGGGGCAGACGATGTCGGCGCCCTCGAAGGCGTCCGCCATGTCGTGCGTGACCCGGAACGAGCCGCCGCTCTCGGCGGCGAACTTCGTCGCCACATCGCGGGTCTCGCTCATCACGTCGTAGCCCTGCGGGTGGGCCAGCACGATGTCCATGCCGAACCGGGACATCAGGCCGATCATGCCCTGCGGCACGGACAGCGGCTTGCCGTAGCTGGGGGAGTAGGCCCAGCTCATGGCCAGCTTCTTGCCGCGCAGGTTCTCCAGCGACCCGAAGGTGTGGATCAGGTGCAGCAGGTCGGCGGTGGACTGGGTCGGGTGGTCGATGTCGCACTGCAGGCTGACCAGCGTGGGCCGCTGCTCCAGGACGCCCTCGGCGTGCCCCATCTGCACGTACTCCGAGAAGGCCTTCATGTAGGTGTGGCCCTTCCCGATGTACATGTCATCGCGGATCCCGATCACGTCGGCCATGAACGAGATCATGTTGGCCGTCTCCATGACGGTCTCGCCGTGCGCGACCTGCGACTTGCCCTCGTCGAAGACCTGCTCCTCGAGGCCCAGGAAGTTGCATGCCGAGGCATACGAGAACCGGGTCCGGGTCGAGTTGTCGCGGAACAGGGAGATGCCCAGGCCGGAGTCGAAGATGCGGCAGCTCTTGTTCTGCTGGCGCAGCCCCCGCAGGGCGTCTGCGACGGCAAGCACCGCACGAATCTCGTCCTCGGTCTTGTCCCAGGTCAGCAGGAAGTCGTCCTGGTAGAGCCCCGAGAAGTCCAGCCCCTGTAGCTTGGCGATCTGCTCACGAACGTCCATGGGACCTCGTCAACTCCTTATCGATGGCGGTGGCCTCGCGCCGGTGTGGTGCTCGGTGTGGCGGCGGGTCGGGGGGTGGCCCGGCCCAGGACCGGACCGTGGTGGCTACTCCCGGCCTGGTCAATCTAACTATGGCAAGAGTCTAGTCTTCTTCTTTCGGGGCGGCAAGGCTCCGGCTAGTATTGCGGTCATGGATTTCGCCTTGACGCAAGCCCGCGAGGACGCTGCCGCGATCCTGGCCAGTGCGCCCTCGGTGCTTGCGAAGGCAGCGGCGTTCGTCACCGGCGAGGGCCCCGAGCCGCAGATCGACTGGGCCAAGATCGCCTACCTGGCGAGCCAGAACGTGCTCTCCAGTGGTGACCGGGCCTTCCTCGGCATCTGCGCCGAGATCGCCGGCTTCAATCCCGATGTGCGCCAGCCGGACCAGACCTTCGGCGCCCGGTGGGACTCCCTGGATGGCCAGCACCAATCGGTCATCGCCAGCGTGTTGACCCAGTCCTCGCAGTCCAAGCAGTCCCGCGAGCGCGAGATCCTGGAGCAGCTCGGCGTGCCCTCGGCGTACCCCACCGTGCCACGCCCGCAATTGGTGCGGGTCCGGCTCGGCGCGGATCAGCCCGCCGTCACCAACGACGCCCTGGGCCGCGAACGGGTGGGCTTCCGCGAGGGCGCCTCGCCGCATGAGACCTGGCTGCGCGGCCGCGGCGTGTGGCGGATGCAGGCGGACCGCGTCATCGCCTCCCAATGGCTGATCGTGGCCCACGCGGGCCAGGTGCGCATGGTCGGGACGATCGACGGTCTCACCATCCACGGCGATCGTATCGCCATCATCGGCCAACCTTTGCCGGACCACCCGTTCATCGGTCAGCCGGATCCGCTCGACAACAACAGTCAGAACCCGGTCGCCTACGGCGACATGAACGACGTCGCCTGAATTCGGCCGTACGCCGAGAGGGCGGCCCCTGATCCAGGGGCCGCCCTCTCGCTGTGTCGGACGGACTCAGCGGTCCGGCGTCCAGGACTTGATGGCCTCGACGTACTGGGCGCGCTCGAATTCGCCGGGGTTGTCCACCGACGTCGAACTCATGCTGCCGCGCAGCTGTTGCACCGAGGCGTAATCGCGCTCGGCCATCCACGCGCGGGCGCCCCCGACCAGCTCGGTCATGACGCCAGGGCCGCGCTGCAGCAACGCAGAGGCCACGCACGCCACGTCCGCACCGACCATGAGGGTCTTGATGACGTCCTCGGCCGTGTGCACGCCGCCGGTGGCGGCCAGCCCGATGGTGGGCAGCTGGCTGCGCAGGATGGCGATCCAGCGCATCCGGACCCGCAGCTCACCCGAGGTGGACAGGGCCACCTTCGGCCGCACCTGGAACTCCTCGAGGTCGATGTCCGGCCCGAGGAAGCGGTTGAACAACACCAGGCCATCGGCCCCGGCCTCCTGGGCCCGCTTGGCGAAGTTCGACAGCGACATGTAGTTCTGGCTGAGTTTGACGGCCAGCGGCACCGAGACGACGGACCGAACCGACTCGATGATGGACAGGTATTGCGTCTCCATCGTGTTCGCGTCGAGATCCGGGTCGGTGTTCACGCCGTACAGGTTGAGCTCGATCGCGTCCGCCCCGGCTTCGGCCAGGATCGTCGCGTAACGCGACCAACCGCCCGGCTGGGTGCCGTTGACGCTGGCGATCACCGGGATGGACAGCGCCTGCTTGGCCTCCCGGACCAGCCGGATGTGCCGGTCCGTGCCCAGTCCCGAGGTATCGACGTCCGCCAATGGCGCGGAATCGAACTCGGCGAACTCGCCACCCATGTCCATCAGGTCGAAGATGGCCATCTCCTCGGCCTCGACCTCCTCCTGGAAGAGGCTGGGCAGGACCACGGCGGCGGCGCCGGCCTCCTGCAACGCGAGCATCGACTCGACGGTGCGGGTGGTCGGGTTGGCCGAGGCGATCACCGGGCCGGACAGCTGCAGGCCCAGGTAGGTGGTGGCCAGGTCAGGCCCGGCACTGGTCTGCGGGTCGGAGGTGGCGGTCATGACTCATCCTTGTCGACGTTGCCGGGCTGGGGGACCGGAGTCGGGTCGCCGGGCCCCGCCTCGGGCACCGGAATCCCGACATTGTCGGCGGGGAGCACCCGCTCCACGCCGGCGATCTGGCTGTAGTAGCGCCACCGCTCGTCGACGTCCTGCTGGGCGAGCCGGAACAGCTCGTCCGCGCGCTCGGGGTGCGACCGCTTGAGCATCGCGAACCGGGCCTCGCTGGTCATGAAGTCGGCGACCGCGCCGACCGGCGCCTTGGAGTCGAGGTGGAAGGGCTGGGTGTGCTCCTCGTCGCTCGGGCGGAACCGGTAGAGCGGCCAGTAGCCGGTGGACACCGCATCGATCTGGTGGGTCATCGACGTCTCCATGTCGATGCCGTGGGCGATGCAGGTGGAGTACGCGATGATCAGGCTCGGGCCGTCCCACGCCTGGGCCTCCTGGAAGGCCCGGATCGTTTGCTGCTGGTTGGCGCCGAGGCTGACCTGGGCGACGTAGACGTTGCCGTAGGCCTGCGCGATCATGCCGAGATCCTTCTTCGGCGTGCTCTTGCCGGAGGCTGCGAACTTGGCCGCCGCGCCGCGCGGGGTGGCCTTGGAGGCCTGCCCGCCGGTGTTGGAGTAGACCTGCGTGTCCAGCACCAGGACGTTGACATTGCGTCCGGAGGCCAGCACGTGGTCCAGCCCGCCGTAGCCGATGTCGTAGGCCCAGCCGTCGCCGCCGATGATCCAGATCGACTTGTCGACCAGTTCGTTGGCCAGCGTCAGCAGCGACGCCGCGACCGGCTCGTCCATCCCGGCCAGGGCCGCCTTGAGCTGCTCGACCCGGGCGCGCTGCGCGGCCAGGCCGGCCTCGTCGGACATGTCCGCCCCGAGCAGGCCGTCGACCAGGTCCGCGGGCAGAGCCCCGCGCAACTGCTCGACGTACCGCCGTGCCTCGGAGTTCTGCTGCTCCCAGGCGAGGCGCATGCCGAGCCCGAACTCGGCGTTGTCCTCGAAGAGGCTGTTGCTCCAGGCGGGGCCGCGGCCGGCGGCGTTCGTGGTCCACGGCGAGGTCGGCAGGTTGCCACCGTAGATCGAGCTGCACCCGGTCGCATTGGCGATGACCATGCGGTCGCCGAACATCTGGGTCAGCGTCTTGATGTAGCCGGTCTCCCCACAGCCGGAGCAGGCCAGGCTGTATTCGAACAGGGGCTGCAGCTGGCTGACGCCCTTGACCTGGTCCATCCGGACGGCGCTGCGGTCCACCTCGGGGATGTCGAGGAAGAAGTCGAAGTTGTTCCGCTCGACCTCCAGGTGCTCGCGCCGGTTCTCCATGTTGATCGACTTGTGCTTGACCTCGGTCTTGCTGCGGGCCGGGCAGACGTCGACGCAGACGCCACAGCCGGTGCAGTCATCCGGAGCGACCTGGACGATGAGCTTGTGGTCCTTAAGGGCGCGGTCGTTGTACTTCTTCGACTGCAGCGTCTGCGGGGCCGCCTCGAGGGACTCGGTCGGCATGATCTTGATGCGGATCGCCGTGTGCGGGCAGACGACGGCGCACTTGCCGCAGTCGATGCACAGGCTGGGGTCCCAGATCGGGATCTTGTCGGCGATGCCGCGCTTTTCGAACTTGCTGGTCCCGGTGGGCCAGGTGCCGTCGACCGGCAGGGCACTCACCGGCAACAGGTCGCCCTCGCCGCGCAGCATGGTCGCGGTGACCTGCTGCACGAAGTCGGGAGCGCCCGCGGGCAGCGGCGGCATGCGGTGCAGCTCGCCGTCGGCCGTTGCCGGCACCGTCAGTTCCTCCAGCGCGTCGATGGAGGCGTCGATCGCGGCCCAGTTGCGCTCGACGACCGTGCGGCCGCGCTTGCTGCCATAGCTCTTCTCGACGGAAGTCTTGATGCGACCGATCGCGTCCTCCTGCGGCACGACGCCGGAGAGATAGAAGAAGCAGGGTTGCATGACCGTGTTGATCCGTTTGCCCAGGCCGGCCTTGTGAGCCACCTCGAGGGCGTTGATCACGTAGGGCTTGAGTTGCTTGTCGATGATGACCTGCTGCACCTCGACCGGCAGGTTCGCCCACGTCTCAGCGGCCGAGAACGGGCTGTTGATCAGGACCGTCGCGCCCTTCTTGGCGATGTCGACGGTGCTCATCTGGCCGAGCATCTCGAACTGGTGCACGGCGACGAAGTCGGCCTCGTCGATGAGATAGGCCGCGTCGATGGGCTGGTTGCCGAACCGCAGGTGCGACACGGTCGTCGCACCCGACTTGCGGGAGTCGTAGACGAAGTAGCCCTGGGCGTAGCGACCGTCGTCCTCGGCGATGATCTTGACCGAGTTCTTCGACGCCCCGACGGTGCCGTCGGAGCCCAGGCCGTAGAAGACGGCCGTCAGCGATTCGGACTCCGGGCGGAAGTCCGGGTCGTAGGGCAGCGACAGGTGGGTGACGTCGTCGACGATGCCCACCGTAAAGCGCGGCTTGGGCGCCTCGGCCTTGAGCTCGTCGAAGACCGCCTTCGCCATCGCCGGCGAGAATTCCTTGCTGGAGAGCCCGTAGCGGCCGCCGATGAGCCGCGGCATGCCACCGAACTTCTCGGAGTTCTCCGCCAGCGCGACCAGCACGTCCTGGAACAGCGGCTCGCCGGTGGCGCCCGGCTCCTTGGTGCGATCCAGGACGGCGATGCTGCGCACGGTGTCCGGCAGGGCGGCTAGGAGGTCCTCGGTCGGGAACGGCCGGTAGAGGCGCACGGCGAGCACGCCGACCTTCTCGCCGGCGGCGTTGAGGGCGTCCACCGTCTCGCGGGTGGTGCCGAACGCCGATCCCATGAGGATGACGACGCGGTCGGCGTCGGGGGCGCCGTAGTAGTCGACCAGGTGGTATTCGCGGCCGGTGAGCGTGGCCAGTTCCGCCATGCACTCGGCCACGATCGCCGGGGCGGCGTTGTAGAACAGGTTGCACGCCTCGCGCGCCTGGAAGAACGTGTCCGGGTTCTGCGCGGTGCCCCGGACGGTCGGCGCATCGGGGGTCAGGCCCCGCTTGCGGTGCGCGACCACGTCCTCCTCGCGGATCAGGGATCGCATGTCGTCATTGGACAGCAGCTGGATCTTGTTGACCTCGTGGGAGGTCCGGAATCCGTCGAAGAAGTGCATGGCGGGGATCCGGGAGCGCAGCGTCGCGGCGTGCGCGACCATCGCGAGGTCCTGGGCCTCTTGCACGGAGGAGGAGGCGAGCATCAGCCAGCCGGTCATCCGGGCGCTCATCACGTCCTGGTGATCGCCGAAGATCGACAGGGCGTGGGTCGCCAGCGTGCGGGCGGCGACGTGGAGAACCGCCGGCGTGAGCTCGCCGGCGATCTTGTACATATTGGGCAACATGAGCAACAGGCCCTGCGACGCGGTGAACGTCGAACCGAGCACACCCTTGGTCACCACGCCGTGCAGCGCGCCGGCGGCGCCGGCCTCGGACTGCATTTCCACGACCTCCGGGACGGCGCCCCAGATGTTCGTGCGACCGGCAGCACTCCAGGCGTCCGCGGACTCTCCCATCGCGGAGCTGGGTGTGATGGGATAGAGCGCAATGACTTCGCTCAGCGCGTGGGCTACGCGGGCGGCGGCATCGTTGCCGTCCATAGTTGCCCAACGCGTTGGTGATGTGTGCATGAGACAGGCCTCCTCGCGTCGAGATAGCCCGCAGTCTTCCACGGATAAGTTGGCTTGTCACGAGCGAATGTCCAGGTGTCTTTAGCCAAAGTATGCAGGACCAAGGGCCCCGGGTGAACAGAGATTCACCCGCTTTACTTGACTGTGTATACCCGCACGAGAACGTCGAGGGTCACCTCGACCGGTCGGCCCGGCGCCCAGCCGGCGGCCACCCGCTCTGCGTCCAGGTGGAAGCCCGACGGACCCATCAACGCCAGGTCGGTCGCCGCCGCGGGGGACAGCGCGACGGTGCGACGCACCCGCCGCTGATCCAGCGCACCGAATCCGGGCAGGCTCTTCGCCAGGCGGGCCTCCTTGTCGGCGGGCACCGCCAGCATCCCGATCGTGGCGACCAGCTCCCGCAGGTGATCGCGGCCCGCGGTGGCGATCACCAGGACGCCGCCCGGCGCGAGGACCCGGCTGATCTCGGTGCCGTGACGCGGCGCGAACAGGCAGGTGACCACGGCGGCGGACCCGGTGCGCAGGGGGTATCCGGCCGTTGCGTCGGCCACGACGGAGGCCAGCCGCGGATGGGCGCGGGCCGCTCGGCGCGCCGCAGCTGCCGACACGTCGAGACTGATGCCGGCCCGCTCGGGAAAGGCGTCCAGCAGGCGCGCGGCGTACCACCCCGGACCGCCGCCCACGTCGAGCAGCACCCCCGGTGCGGCGGTGCCCGCCGCGAGGTCGAGCACCGCGTCGGCGACCGGGTCGAAGTGCCCGGCACCGAGAACGGCCAGGCGTCGGGCCACCATCGCGGCGGTGTCGCCGCGGTGCCGATGGCTGCCCGGCAGCAGGCTGACGTAGCCCTGGCGCGCCACGTCGTAGGAGTGCCCGGTCGGGCAGACCAGGCGCCGCGGCTGCTCCGGTGGCGCCGGAGCGGCGGCCAACGAGGCGCCGCACACCGGGCAGGCCAGCACGGCGGCGACGGAGCCCAACACGTCCGTCACCCTAGTCAGCACGGGGCGACGCGCCACACCCAAACCCGTTCGGAGCCGGGGCGCGAGGGCGTTTAGGCTGATGCGGGGCGCCCGTCGTACGGCGTCCTGCCCGCGCCGGGGCCGACCGTACGGCGCCACTGCCCAAGGAGCAACCCTCGTGTCCCAGATCAGCGTGTCCGTTGCCGGAGCCCCGCGACAGGTGGACGCGGGCACGACCGCCGCGGACCTGTTCGCCGACGATCGGCGGGTCGTGGTCGCCCGGGTCGGCGGCGACCTCAAGGACCTGGCCTATGTGTTGGCCGACGGCGACGTGGTCGAGGGCGTGGACGTGGGCTCCGAGGACGGGCTCTATGTGCTGCGGCACTCCTGCGCGCACGTGATGGCCCAGGCCGTCCAGGAGGTGAACCCCACCGCGAAACTGGGCATCGGCCCGCCGGTCCGGGACGGGTTCTACTACGACTTCGACGTCGCGCAGCCGTTCACTCCCGAGGACCTCAAGGCCCTGGAGAAGGTCATGCAGCGCATCGTCAACGAGGGCCAGACCTTCCATCGGCGCGTCGTCTCCGAGACCGACGCGCTGGCCGAGCTGGCCGCCGAGCCGTTCAAGTGCGAACTCGTCGGGCTCAAGGGCGGGATGTCGCACGACGATGCCGAGGCCGGGGCCGGGGTCGAGGTCGGCGCGGGCGAGCTGACGATCTATGACAACCTGCGCCGCGACGGCAGCCGCGCCTGGGGTGACCTGTGCCGGGGCCCGCACATCCCGAACACCAAGATCATCGGCAATGCGTTCAAGCTGATGCGCTCGGCCGCGGCGTACTGGCGCGGGGACCAGCGGAACGCCCAGCTGCAGCGGCTCTACGGCACCGCCTGGCCGAGCAAGGACGAGCTGAAGGCCTATCTGGATCGGCTGGCCGAGGCGGAGAAGCGCGACCACCGCAAGCTCGGTGTCGAGCTGGACCTGTTCTCCTTCCCCGACGAGATCGGCTCGGGGCTGGCGGTATTCCATCCCAACGGCGGGATCATCCGGATGGAGATGGAGGAATACTCCCGGCGCCGGCACGTCCAGGAGGGCTATCAGTTCGTCAACACCCCGCATCTGACCAAGGGCCAGTTGTTCGACACCTCGGGTCACCTGGATTGGTATTCCGACGGGATGTATCCGCCGATCCACATGGACGAGGAGCGCGATGCCGAGGGCAACATCCGCAAGCAGGGGCAGGACTACTACCTCAAGCCGATGAACTGCCCGATGCACAATCTGATCTTCCGGTCCCGGGGCCGGTCCTACCGGGAGCTGCCGCTGCGGCTGTTCGAGTTCGGCACGGTCTACCGCAACGAGAAGTCCGGGGTGATCCACGGCCTGACCCGGGCGCGGGGCTTCACCCAGGACGACGCGCACATCTATTGCACCCGCGAGCAGATGAAGGACGAGCTGACCTCCCTGCTCACCTTCGTGTTGGGGTTGCTCAAGGACTACGGCCTGGACGACTTCTACCTGGAGCTGTCCACCAAGAACCCGGAGAAGTTCGTCGGCGACGACGAGGCCTGGGAGGAGGCCACCGAGACGCTGCGGCAGGTCGCGCAGGATTCCGGGCTGGAGCTGGTGCCCGATCCCGGTGGGGCGGCGTTCTACGGGCCGAAGATCTCGGTGCAGGCGCGCGACGCGATCGGGCGGACCTGGCAGATGTCGACGATCCAGCTCGATTTCAACCTGCCCGAACGGTTCGGTCTGGAATACCAGGCGGCGGACGGCACCCGGCAGCGACCGGTGATGATCCACCGTGCGCTGTTCGGCTCGATCGAGCGGTTCTTCGGGGTTCTCGTGGAGCATTACGCCGGGGCGTTCCCGGTGTGGCTCTCGCCGGTGCAGGTGGTCGGGATTCCGGTGGCCGACGAATACAACGCCTATCTGGGTGAGGTGGCGCAGAAGCTGCGCGCGCACGGCGTCCGGGTCGCGATCGACACCAGCGACGACCGGTTCCCCAAGAAGATCCGCACGGCGAGCAAGTCGAAGGTGCCGTACGTGCTGATCGCGGGGGAGGAGGACCGGTCCGCCGGGGCGGTCAGCTTCCGCTACCGGGATGGCTCGCAGGAGAACGGCGTGCCGGTCGACGCGGCCGTCGAGAAGATCCGCACGGCCATCCGCGACCGCGCGCAGGTCTAGGGGGCGCCGCACCCCGACCGCTCGTGACCAGGTCGTTTAGCACCATGGTGCTAAAACCGCAGGTCACGAACGGTCGATCCGTGATGGTGAGAGGCGTTCACCCCTGTCGGGACGTGCGCCGCTGTGCTTTCATGCAGGAGTGAGGGCCGGTCAGGCGCAGTTGACGCAGGTGGCCCGGGCGGAGCCCGGGGACGCGTTCGCGTTGGCCGCCCTGGAGTTGCAGCTCAACCGTGAGCAGGGTCGGGCGGGGGAGGCCGGCTTCCTGGACCGGTACGCCGACGCGTGGCTCGCCGAGCGGGACCGGCGCCCCGCGTGGCTGGCGACCTCCCTGGACGGCAGCCCGCTCGGGGCGATCACCCTGTTCGTCGTCGACGGTCTGCCCCGCCCCGGCCGGCTGTCGCGACCGTGGGTGCACGTCACCAACCTCTACGTCACGCCCGGGGCTCGGCGCTGCGGCGTCGGCGACCAGCTGCTCAAGTCCGGCCTCGACTGGTGCCGCGACAACCGGGCGATCTGGGTGCAGTTGTCGGCGACGACCGCCGGGTCCGGGCTCTACCGGCGCGCGGGGTTCACCGCCGCCGAATCGCGCCTGCTGCGGCTCGACCTGCCCTGAGACTCAGGTGGGTTCGCAGACGAAGACCGGGATCGACCGGTCGGTCTTGTGCTGGTAGTCGGCATAGGGCGGGAAGGCGGCCACGCACCGGTCCCACCAGGCGTCCCGCTCGGCGCCGTGCAGCTCCCGGGCCGTGTAGTCGGCGCGCTCCCGGCCGTCCTGGATCTCGATGCCGGGGTTGGCGACCAGCGAGTGGTACCACTTCGGGTGCTCGGGGGCGCCGCCCTTGGACGCGACCGCGGCGTACCGCCCGTCGTGCTCGACCCGCATCAAGGGCACCCGCAGCAGCTTGCCCGACTTCGCGCCGCGGATGGTCAACACCACGACGGGACGATCCAGGACCGCGACGCTGCGGGTGTCACCGGTGCGATCGATCTCGGCGAGCTGGTCTGCCTGCCAGCCGGGCAGGGGCGTGGCGTAGTCACCGTGCAAAGGCATAGCGCTACTCAAGCCCGTCGCGACGGCGAGGGCAACCCCGGCACCTAGGATCGCGAGCATGGACAGCGCAGGCATGGCCGAGGAACGGACCGAGCCCCCGCACGAGAGCCCCGAGTCCTTTCCCCGCGTCGAGGACGGTTTCGAGCGGCTGTGGACGCCACACCGGATGGTCTACATCAAGGGGGAGAAGCCGGCGGGGGCCGCCGGGTCGGGCTGCCCGTTCTGCTCGACCCCTGGCATGGACGACGCGCAGGGTCTGATCGTTCACCGAGGTCAATGGTGCTTCGTGGTGATGAACCTGTTCCCGTACAACCCGGGTCACGTGATGATCTGCCCGTACCGCCATGTCGCGGCGTACATCGACCTCACGCCCGAGGAGACCCTGGAGTTCACCGACCTGACCAAGCGGTCGATCCGGGCCCTGCAGGCCGGGTCGAACCCGCAGGGCTTCAACCTCGGGATGAATCAGGGCGCCGTGGCCGGCGCGGGGGTCGCCGCGCACCTGCATCAGCACGTCGTCCCGCGCTGGGGTGGCGACGCCAACTTCCTGCCGATCATCGGGCAGACGAAGGCGCTGCCCACGTTGTTGGAGGATGCCCGCCAGGTGCTGGTGGCCGCCTGGGAGTAGGCGTGCGCTCAGCAGCCGGTGCGCAGGTCGGGGTGCAGGTGCTCCAGGCCGTTGGACCAGCGCATCACCGGGTGTGCGGCGTCGCGCAGGTCCAGCAGCGTGGTGGCGGTGTTGCCCTGGGTGAAGAAGAGGGCGGGCAGCGCCGGCAGCCCCAGGGCGGCGGCGATGACGTGCTGGGCGAAGTGCTGATGCGCCACGAGAGCGACCAGGCCCGGCGTCGCGGCGTACCGCTCCTGCAGTTCCGCGAGCACCCGGCGCGCGCGGGGCAGCCGCTGCGGCGGCGTCTCGTGCGGGCCGGACCACCAGGGGTCGGCGAGCCCGGGCGGGAAGTGCAGGTCCGGGCAGTGGGCTCGCAGCTGCGCGAACGAGGCGCACGGTGCGGCCGTTCGCACGCCGGAGTCGTGGTCGAGGTCGTAGACGCCGCCGCTCTCGTAGGCCTGCGGGCACACCGTGACGGGCCGGGACAGGGCGCGCGCGAGGTAGCCGGCGGTCTGGACCGCGCGCAGCATCGGCGAGGTGAGCAGGACCTCGACCGGGCCGACGACGCCGCCGGCCAGGGCCTCGCCGAGGGCCGCCGCCTGGCGGTGTCCCAGCGGGGTGAGTTCGGGCTCCGCCACCCGCCCGGTGCGCAGGCCGGTGGCGGCGTACGCCGCGTTGTTGGCGGACTCGCCGTGGCGGATCAGGAGCAGGCGCACACGCGCCAGCCTACGGTCCCGGTGCTCCCGGTGCTCCCGGTGCTGCCGGTGACGTCGCGGCGCCCGGCGCCGCGAAGAACCGGGCCGGGCCCTCGACGGTGAGGCGCACGGGCCCCAGCGGTGGAGCCGCTCCGGTCAGTCGGACCGGGACCAGCATCCCGCAGGCCCGCACCAGCGCCATCGCGTCGTGCCCGTAGTAGCTGAGGTCGACCAGCTCGGCGGGCATCCCGACGGGACCCGCCGCGGGCCGCAGGCGCAGCTGTTCGGGACGCAGCATCGCGATTCCGGGTCCGCCGCCGACCGGCAGGGACCCGGCGCAGGGCAGGGCGCCCAGCGCCGTCTCGGCGTACCCGTGCCGCAGCGTCGCCGGCAGTTCCACGCACTGCCCGACGAACCGGGCGACGGCCAGGGCGGTGGGGGCGGCGTACACGGCCTGCGGGCTGTCGTGCATGAGGATGGTGCCGCCGTCGAGCACGGCGACCGTGTCGGCCAGGCTCAGCGCCTCGTCCTGACCGTGCGTCACCACCAGCGCGGTGGCCCCGCTGGCCCGCAGCGCGCTCTTGACCTGGGCCCGGACGGACTCGCGCAGGCCCGCGTCGAGCGCGCTGAAGGGCTCGTCGAGCAACACCAGCCGCGGCCGCGGGGCCAGGGCCCGCGCCACTGCCACGCGCTGCTGCTGGCCGCCGGACAGCTCGGCGGGGCGACGCCGCTCATATCCCGACAGGCCCACCAGGTCCAGCGCCGTGGCGATGAGCGCGGCCCGATCGGGTGATCGGGGCAGGGCGAAGCCGACGTTGCCGGCCACGTCGAGGTGCCCGAAGAGGGCGCCCTCCTGCGGGACGAGACCGACGCCGCGGCGCTCCGGCGGCACGGTTCGCCGCGGATCGGCACCGGCGACCACCTGGTCGCCGATCGTGATCCGGCCGGCGTGCGGCGCCGCGAACCCGCAGACGGCGCGCAACAGGGTCGTCTTGCCGCAGCCGGAGGGGCCGAGCACCGCCACGATGCTCCCGGCGGGAACGTCGAGGTCCACGCCGGTCAGCACGTCCCGGCCGCCGAGGCGCACCGCGACGCCGCGAAGCGTCAGCGCGCTCACCGGTGCCGCCCCCGCAGGAGCACCGCCGTGGGCAGCACCGCGAGCAGGACGAGGGCGAGACCGTACGGCGCAGCGGCGGCGTACGCCGCCACCCCGGTCTCGGTCCACAGCGCAGTGGCGAGGGTGTCGGTCCCGGTGGGGCGCAACAGGATCGTCGCCGGAAGCTCCTTCATAGCGGTGAGGAAGACCAGCGCCGCACCGGCGCCGATCCCCGGTGCGGCCACGGGGAGGGTGACGCGGCGGAACGCGGCGAGCGGCCCGCAGCCCAGCGTGCGCGCCACCTCCTCGGCGCGCACGGGCGCCAGCTCCACGGCGCTGCGCACCGCCCCCACCGCCGCGGGCAGGAAGAGCACCAGGTAGGCGAGCACCAGCAGCGGCTCCCGCTGGTAGGCCCAGGGCACCACCCGGATCCCGAAGAAGACCAGGGCCAGACCGATCACCAGCCCGGGCAGGGCGTGGGCCGCCCAGGTGGCCTGCTCGATCAGGTCGGTCCAGCGGCTGCGAAAGCGGGCGCCGAGCAGGCCCACCGGCAGCGCCGCCAGCGTGGCGACCAGCGCGCCCCAGCCGGCAAGGACGACGGTGTTGCCGCTCACCGTCAGCAGCCGCGACCAGGCCACCCCGCCGGACAACCCCGTCGCCGCCCAGTAGCCCAGCGAGGCCACCGGGAAGACCAGCGCCGCGCCCAGCACCGCGACGACGGCCGTGACCGCCGGGACCCGCGCCCTCGACAGCCGCACCGGCTCGGCCGCCCGGGCCAGCCCCGATCCCAGCCGGGCCACGCCGCGGGTCCGCAACCGCGACTCGCCCACCGTAATCAGGACGGTCAGCGCCACGAGCAGCAGGCCCAGCACCGCCGCCGGCGTACGGTCGAAACTCGCCTGGTAGGAGGTGTGGATCACCCGCGTGAAGGCGTCGAATCGCAGCAGGGACACGGCGCCGAAGTCGCTGAGCGCGTAGAGCGCCACGAGCAGGGCCCCGCCCGCCACCGTCGGCCCCAGCTGCCGCGCCGTGACGTCGGTGAACGCGCGCCACCGGCTGCGGCCCAGGCACCGGGCGACCTCCTCGGCGGCCGGGTCCAGGCGCGACATGGCGGCGACGACGGGCAGGTAGACGTAGGGATAGCAGCACAGCGAGAGCACCAGGATCGCGGCCGCGAGGCCCGCGAAACCGGGCACCGAGGAGACCCACGCGAACGCGGCCACATAGCTGGGGACCGCCAACGGCAGCGGCGCCAGGACCCCGACCAGCCGGCGCCCCGGCAGGTCGGTGCGCGTCACCAGATAGGCCAGCGCGACGCCGACGACCACGCTGACGGTCGTGACGCCGAGCGCGAGCGCGAGGGAGCGGCCGACGAGGGCCAGCGTCGCCGGCCGGCTCAGGACCGCGCCGACGGCCGCCGGGCCCGCGGCCGCGGTGCGGACCAGCAGGTAGGCGATCGGGATCAGGGCGATCCCGGCCACCAGCGCGCCAGCCAGCAGCAGCGGGCGGGGAACGGCGGGGGCGCTGCGGCGGCCGTGATCCGTCGGGCTCGGGGCGCGCGCGGGGACGTGTGGGCCGGTGCGGTGCGGCGAGCTGCGGGCCGGCGCGGCCAGGTCGGCGCTCAGGTCAGCCCGACCTTGGTGAGCAGGGCCAGGGTGTCCTGCAGGGAGTCGAGGGAGTTCAGGTCCACGCTCGAGGTCCGCTGGCCCTCCAGCGGGGCCAGCTGGTGCTTCGTCGAGGTGACGCCCGCGATGGCCGGGTATTCGGCGGTCTCGTCGGCGAAGTACTGCTGCGCCTCCCGCCCGAGCAGGTAGGTGACCACCTTCCCGGCCGCCTCGGACTGCTTGCTGGTGGCAAGCACCCCGACCCCGGCCACGTTGACCAGGGCGCCAGGGTCGTCGCTGCCGAGGAAGCGGATCTTCGCCGTGACGTTGTCGGCGCCCTTCTCCTTGGCGAGTTCGTTCCAGTAGTAGTGGTTGATCAACCCCAGGCTGACCTCGCCGGAATCGACCGCCTTCAGGACCGTGCCGTTCTTGTCGTACGCCTTGGGCTGGTTCGCCGCGAACTTCGTCAGCCACGTCGTGGCCGCCGCCTCGCCGCGGCTGACCCGCAGCGCCGTGACGAAGGAGTGGAACGAGGCGTTCGTGGGGGCGTAGCCGACCTTGCCCCGATACTTCGGATCGAGCACGGCGTCGATGCCCGTCATCTGCGCCGCCTCGGGCGCCTGAGCCGGGTGGTAGGCGACCACGCGGGCCCGGGCCGATGTGGCCACCCAGCGGCGGTTCGCGTCCGCGTAGCCGGGCTTGACCAGGGCCGTCGTCTGCTCGGGCAGCGGGGTCAGCCTGCCGGCCTTGGCCAGCGCGCCGAGCGCTCCCGCGTCCTGGCTGAACAGCAGGTCGGCGGGGGAGCGATCGCCCTCGTCGAGGATCTGCGCGGCGAGGGCGCTGGAGTCGCCGTACCGCGTGGTGACCTTCACCCCGGTCGCGGCCTCGATCTTGGCCAGCAGGGGGGCGACGAGCTTCTCGCTGCGGCCCGAGTAGATGGTCACGCTCGCCGCCGGCCCGCCCTGGTTCGCCGCGGGTGCGCCCGCGGTGGTGGCGGCCGGCGTGGGGGTGGTGCCACATCCCGCGAGCGTTGCCGTCACCGCCATTGCGGCGGCGAGACAGAGGGTACGTCGGGTGCGGCGGGGCATACGGGAGCTCCTCGGGCGTCGGTCGAAGTTAGGTAAGGATAACCTAACTCAGAGTCCCGGCTATTGGTGTTGCTACGCCCCCAGCTGGCTCTGGCCACACACCCGCAGCACGTTGCCCGTGACCGCGCCACTGGCGGGCTGGGCGAAATAGGCGACGGCCTCGGCGACGTCGACCGGCAGCCCGCCCTGGGCCAGCGAATTGATCCGCCGACCCACCTCCCGCATCAGCAGCGGGATCCGGGCGGTCATCTCCGTCTCGATGAACCCGGGCGCGACCGCGTTGACGGTGATCCCGCGCTCGATCAGGGCGTGATCCCGCGCGAGCGCCTGGACCACCCCGATGACGCCCGCCTTCGACGCCGCGTAGTTCGCCTGACCCCGGTTGCCGGCGATTCCCGACGTCGACGACACCAGGACGACCCGGCCGCCGTCGCGGAGCCCTTGCGCGCCCAGCAGGGCGCCGTTCATCCGCAGCACCGACTCCAGATTCACGTCGATGACCTGGGCCCACCGCTGCGCGTCGGTGTTGACGAGCAGCCGGTCGCGGGTGATGCCGGCGTTGTGCACCACGACGTCCAAGCCGCCCAGCTCCGCACACCGGGCGACGATCTGGGCGCCCGCATCGACGGCCGTGACATCCACGGCCAGCGGGACCCCGCCCACGTCGGTCGCGACCGTCGACAGCGCCTCACCAGCGGATTCCAGATCCACGCACACCACCGAGGCGCCGTCGCGGGCCAGGACCGCAGCGATCGCGGCCCCGATGCCCCGGGCGGCCCCGGTGACGACCGCGACCTTGCCCGCCAACGGCCGATCCCCGCACGCCAACCGATGCGACACCGGTCCCGACGGCGCCGGTTCGGGCTCCCGGCGGGCGCCTCCCGAGCCGGCCGCACCGACCGTGAGGACCTGGCCGGACACATACGCGGACCGACCCGACAACAGGAACCGCAACGTCGCGCCGAGCGCACCGTCGGCGCCCCGCGCGACGTGCACCAGGTTGGCCGTGCCGCCGCCGCGCAGCTCCTTGCCGATCGACCGCACCAGGCCCTCCACGGCCCGCCGGGCGGCGACCCGGGCCGGGTCGAGCGGCCCCTCGGACCCGCCCTCCAGCGGCGGGCGACCCACGACAATCACCCGGCCGCCCGGACCCAGCACCCGCAGCGCGGGGGACAGCAGCGCCCGGGCGGACTCCAGATCCTGCGGGATGGCGACCTCGGTCACGTCGACGACCACCCCGCCGACCCCGCCGTCGCCCACCTCATCGACGACCTCGACGCCCTCGGTCGCCAGCAGACCCCGCACGATCGCCGCGACCGGGGCCGCGCCGTGCCCACCGACCAGCACCGGTCCCGGAATCAGCGCGGCCCCCGGCTCGTGCCGTCGCAGCGTGCTCGGCCGCGGCAGCCCCAGCGACCGCGCCAGCCGGGCGCCCACCACCGAATTCACGAACGCGCTGTAGTTGTCACTCACCACGCCCTCCGATCTCGTGCCGCACCGGCGCAGGGGCCCGGCCCATCGGACCAGACCCCTGCACCACAACCGTCGTCCTTACTTGGTCAGGTGGTCCTTGACCAAGTTCGCCGGCATCTGCTCGTACCCCACCATCTGCCGGGTGAACCACCCCGCACCATGGGAGAGCGAGCGCAACTCCACGGCGTACCGCGACAGCTCCACCTGCGGCACCTCCGCCCGGATCACCGAGACGCCGTCCTGAGCCCCCGGCTCGGTGCCCTGCAACCGGCCCCGCCGGCCCTGCAGATCGGTCATCACCGCGCCGACGTAATCGTCCGGCACCATCACCGTCAGCAGGTCGATCGGCTCCAGCAGGGTCGCCACCCCGGCCTTGTTCGCGGCCTCCTTCAGGGCCAGCGACCCGGCCAGCTGGAACGCCGCGTCCGAGGAGTCCACGGAATGCGCCTTGCCGTCGAACAGCGTCACCTTCAGGTCGACCATCGGATAGCCGGCGATGCAGCCCTTCTCCAGCTGCGCCCTGATGCCCTTCTCGACCGAGGGGATGAACTGCCGCGGCACCGCGCCGCCCACGACCTTGTCGATGAACTCGAACCCGGCGCCCCGCTCGTTCGGCTCCACCTCGATGTCGCACACCGCGAACTGGCCGTGGCCACCGGACTGCTTCACGTGCCGGCCGTGGCCCCCGGACTTGCCGACGAACGTCTCGCGCAACGCGATCCGCAGGGGCTCGACCTCGACATTGACGTTGAGCCGGTTCTTCAGCCGGTCCATCACCATGTCCGCATGCGTCTGCCCCATCGTCCACAGCACGACCTGGGCGGTCTCCGCATTGTGCTCCACCCGCAGCGACGGGTCGCCGGCCGCTAGGCGTTGCAGCGCATTGGGCAGCTTGTCCTCATCCGCCCGGGTCGCGGCCTTCACCGCCACCGGCAGCAACGCATCCGGCATATCCCAGGGCTCCATGACCAGGGGCGTGTCCTTGTCCGAGAGGGTGTCCGAGGTCTGCGCCGTAGGCAGCTTCGCCACGACCGCGATGTCGCCCGCGATGGCCTTGTCCTTGGGGCGCAGCGTGTCGCCCAGCGGGGAACTCAGCGGGCCGACCTTCACATCCTCGTCGTGGTCGTGGTGACCCTCGATCTCCCGGCCCGAGAGCGACTCCAGGTGCCCCGACACGTGCACGGTCGTCTCCGGCAGCAGCGTGCCGCTGAAGACCCGCACCAGGGCCACCGCGCCGACATACGCATCCGAGGTCGTCTTGACGACCTCCGCGACCAGGGGCCCGGCGGGATCCGCCGACAACGCCGGGGCGTCCGCGCCCGCGGTGGTGAACACCCGCGGCAGCGGGTGCAGCGTCGGCGGCGGGAACGCCTTCTCGATCAGGTGCAACAGCACGTCCACACCCGCGCCGGTCGCCACCGACATCGGCAACACCGGGAAGAAGGAGCCGCGCGCGACGGCCTTGAGCAGGGCGTCCTCGACGACCTCGAAGCCGATCTCCTCACCCTCCAGGTAGCGGTCCAGCAGCGTGTCGTCCTCCGCCTCCTGGATGATTCCCTCCAGAAGTGGGCCCTGGTAGGTCTCGAAGATGTCCTGGTGCTCCGGGCCGGTCTTCTTCACGACCCGCTCGCTGCCGGTGTAGTCGTGCACCTCGCCGAGCACCAGGTCGACCGTGGCGTCCAGTGACCCGCCGGCGCCGAGCTGCGGGATCGCCAACGGCAGTACGCCGTCGCCGAACGCGCTCTGGCACTCCGACAGGACCGAGTCGAAATCGCCGCGGCCCGCGTCCAATTTGGTGATCGCCACCGCGCGCGGGACCCCGACGTTCGCGCACTCGCGCCACAGCCGGCGCGTCCCCGCGTCGACCCCGTCCGCCGCCGAGACCACGAACAACGCCGCGTCCGCCGCCCGCAGGCCGGCCCGCAGGTCGCCGACGAAGTCGCTGTAACCGGGAGTATCGATGAGGTTGATCACCACGTCACCGAAGGACACCGCCGCCACCGAGAGCTGCGTCGACCGCTCGTCGCCACGCTGCGGCGCCCGATAGCCGGGCGTCGTGGTGGTGAGGAGGTGGTCGTACAGGCGCGTCTTCCCGGACCCGCTGGGACCGACGAGGACGACATTGCGCAGCGCGTCCGGGGACGTGGCGACGGGGGATGACGTGGGGGTAGCTGGTCTGCCGCTCATGCCGATACACCCTGCTACGCAGCCGGGGTGCGGACAAGGACTTTCGGCCGAAAAGCCCTGACGAGTCCGCCACAGCGCAGCCCGTCCCATCGGGCGAGACGCCGCACGGGACCCGGGCGAGACGCCGGGCGAGACGCCGGACGGGGCGACGCGGCACCGGCTCGCCGACGGCGGCAGTGCTCTGGCGGCGGCGGCGCGTCGGTACTGTAGGCCTCGCCATGTTGAACAAATTTGCCCGCGCGTTTGTCACGCGCCTGCTCACGCCCGTCGCGCGGCTGGCCTTGCGGGTCGGCCTGACCCCCGACATGGTCACCATCATCGGAACGATCGGGGTCTGCCTCGGCGCCTTGATCTTCTACCCTCGCCACGAGTTCCTCATCGGGACGCTCGTCATTGCGGTCTTCGTCTTCTCCGACACCCTGGACGGCACGATGGCCCGCCTGTCCGGACAGACCAGCAGGTGGGGGGCCTTCATCGACTCCACGCTCGACCGGATCGGCGACGGCGCCGTGTTCGGCGGGCTGCTGTTGTGCTTCGCCAGCCGCCCCGGCATGGAGCTGACCGCCTGGTTCGCGCTCGCCTGCCTGGTGTTCGGCTTCGTCACCAGCTACGCCCGCGCCCGCGCCGAGGGGCTCGGCGTGACCGCCGCCAACGTCGGCATCGCCGAACGCGCCGACCGCCTCGTCGTCGCCCTGGTGGGGACCGGGCTGACCGGCCTCTTCGGGCTGCCCGACATCGTGCTGACGATCCTGCTCGGCCTGTTGGCCCTGGCCAGCGCGGTGACCGTGCTGCAACGCATGATCGCGGTGCGCCGGCACATCCTCGCCGAGTCGTGAGGCCGACCGAACGAGCCACGCTTGCGGCGTTCCGGGCCGGCTGGGCAGGGGTCCGCCGGATGCCGCCCGCCGCGGCGTACGCGCTGTTCGAGCGCCTCGCGGACGCCGGCCACGCGCGCAACGGCCGCGATGTACGGCTGCTGCGGGCCAACTACGCCCGGATCCGCCCCGACCTGACGCCGGCGGAGCTGGAGCAGCTCGTCCGCGCCGGGATGCGGTCCTACCTGCGGTATTGGTGCGAGGCGTTCCGGCTGCCCGACATGTCCCGGGAGCAACTCGTCGCCGCGGTCCGGCCGGTCGGCTTCGACGCGCCCCGCGCCGACCTCGCCGCCGGCCGCTCCGTCATCGCCTTCCTCGCCCACATGGGCAACTGGGACATCGCGGGGGCCTGGTCCAGCACCGAGTTCGGCCCCGTCACCACCGTCGCCGAACGCCTGGAGCCGGAGGCGCTGTTCGCCGACTTCCTGGCGTTCCGGACCCGACTGGGGATGACGATCCTGCCCCTGACCGGCGGCGATCCGCCGTTTCCCGCGCTCGTGGAGGCCGCCCGGGCCGGCGGCCGGGTGATCCCGTTGGTCTCCGATCGCGACCTCACCGCCCAGGGCGTCGAGGTGACCTTCCGCGGCCTGCCGGCCCGGATGGCCGCCGGCCCCGCGGCCCTGGCCGTGAGCACCGGAGCCGCGCTCTACCCGGTGTCGGTGCACTACGAGCCGGTGCCCCGAGTGGAGCTGCCCGGCGGCTGGCGCACCGTGGTGACCTTCCACGACCAGGTCCCCGACCCCGGACCGGCCGCCGGACCGACCCGGGCCCGCGTCACGGCGATGACGCAGGCCTGCGCCGACGTGCTCGGCCGCGCGATCGCCGAGCACACGGAAGACTGGCACATGATGCAGCGCGTCTTCACTGCCGACCTGGACCCCACCCGGCGGCCCGCGGGATCATCGGATCGGCTCGGCCCACCGGAACACCTCGCGGACGGACCGGCCCGCAGCACCGGGGGGAGCTGATGCGGATCGGGATCGTGTGCCCGTACAGCTTCGACGTCCCCGGCGGCGTCCAGTTTCACGTCCGGGACCTCGCCGAGCACCTCATCGACATCGGTCACCAGGTGTCCGTGCTCGCCCCGGCCGATGAGGACACCCCGCTCCCGGCGTACGTCGAAGGCACCGGCAAGGCCGTCCCGATCCCCTACAACGGATCGGTGGCAAGGCTCGCGTTCGGGCCGATCACCGCCGGCAAGGTCGCCCGATGGCTGGACCGGGGAGCCTTCGACGTCGTGCACATCCACGAGCCGATCGCGCCGTCGCTGTCCATCCTCGCGCTCTGGGCGGTCGAGGGGCCCACGGTGGCGACCTTCCACACCAGCTTCGTGCGCAGCCGCGCGATGCAAGCGGCCTATCCGATGGTCCGCGGCAGCTTCGAGAAGATCCACGGCCGCATCGCCGTCTCCGAATCGGCCCGCGAGACCGTCATCACCCACATCGGCGGCGACGCCGTCGTCATCCCCAACGGGGTGTTCGTGGACCGCTTCGGGGCCGCCGTGCCGGACCCGCGCTGGCAGGGTACGCCGCAGGCGCCGACGATCGCCTTCCTCGGCCGGATCGACGAACCCCGCAAGGGTCTACCTCTGCTGCTCCAGGCCCTGCCGCAGCTGCTGGCCCGGCACCCGGGGCTACAGGTGCTGGTCGCCGGGTTCGGCGACATCGCCGCAGCCCAGGAGCGCCTCGCGCCGGAGCTGGCGAACTCGGTGCACTTCCTCGGCGGCATCGACGACGCCGCCAAGGCCAGGCTGCTCGCCTCCGTCGATGCCTACGTGGCGCCGCACACCGGCGGTGAAAGTTTCGGGATCGTCCTCGTCGAGGCGATGGCCGCCGGGGCTCCGGTCGTCGCCAGCGACCTGCCGGCCTTCAGCCGGGTCCTGGACGGCGGTCGCAGCGGGGTGCTGTTCCCTACCGGCGACCCCGCGGCCCTCGCGGCCGTCCTGGGTGACCTGCTCGGCGATCCCGCGCGGCGCCAGGCCGTGGGCGAGGCGGGGCGTCGGCACTCGCGGCGCTACGACTGGTCCGCGGTCGCCGCCGACGTGCTGGCCGTCTACGAGACCGTGGTGGAGGGCACCTCGGCCGTGGCCGGCCGGGAGAGCCCGCCGATGTGGCTGCGGCGCTGGCGCTCCGAGGGGCGCTCTCCGGCGCGGGAGGCGCGCGGCGGCGGGTACCGGACGAGGGGGGCGGGCTCGTGAGCACCATCGAGGTCGTGACGCTGATCGTCGCCGTGCTGCTGGCGTTCGCGTGGTACCTGACCTATACCGCGGCCCGGTTGCACCGGCTGCACACCCGGGTCGAGGGCACCTACGCCGCCCTCGACGCCCAACTGGTCCGGCGGGCCGAGGCGGTCCTGGAGGTCGCGAACTCCGGCGCGGTGGATCCAGCCGCCGCGCTCATCCTCGCCGACGCGGCGACGGAATCCCTGGAGGGCGGCGACGACGACCAGGCCGACCGCGAGGCCGTGGAGTCGGACCTGACCCGGGCGATCCGGCTGACCCTGCCGGCCGACGTCGCCGGGGGCGGTGAGCCCACCGACCCCGGGCGGGCCAGTCATCTCGCGACCGGGCGCGAGTTGGGCTCGGCGGTCTCCAGCGCCGCGCTCGACCGGCTGGACTCCGCCGGTCAGCGCGTGATGATGGCCCGGCGGTTCCACAACGACGCGGTCACCGACGTCCTGCGGCTGCGGCGCAATGTGTTCGTGCGGCTGTTCTTCCTCGCCGGACGCACCGACCTGCCGCGCACCGTCGAGTTCGACGACGACGTCCGCGATCTCGGCTGACCCGTGGCTCGCGCCCGGCCCGGCCCGGCCCGGCCCGAGGGACGTCAGTCGAGCCAGATGCCGGGGGTGATGGTCACGACGTACGGCGTCGTGGCCGTCCAGCTCGCCCCGGCGGTGACGTGCGCGACCTCCCGGAGGTCGCCGTCGACCAGTTCGTACGCCGTGAGGGTCAGCGCCTTGGGGTCGGCGAGCCAGTAGGCGGGGGTACCGGCTCGCTGGTAGCGCTCGAGCTTGAGGGTGCGGTCGACGCGCTGGGTGCTGGGGGAGAGGATCTCGACGGCCAGTTCGGGCCGGTCGCGCACCCCACGATCCTCGATGCGGTCCCGGCGGACCACGAGCAGGTCGGGCTGCAGGATCGTGCGCTCGTCCAGCGTGACGTCGAGCGGCGCTGTCAGCAGCCGCAGGTGGGACGGGCACGCGCCGTCGAGCTGCCTGATCAGGCCCATCAGCACGATCTGGTGGCCGGGAGCGGGCGAGGGCGTCACGAGGAGTGCCCCATCCAGGATCTCGTATCGCTTTCCATCCTCGGGGAGAGCGTCCCGGTCAGCACGGGTCCACTCCCGGTCCCGCAAGATCGCCGTCATAGCCACCATCGTGCCTCCTCGGGCCAACTCCGGCCAGACTCCGGTTCATGGCCGCCAGCGTGGCAGGACCCGCCGCGCGGGTCGTCGGGTTATCCACAGCGCTTCTGCGACCAGGCGCAACGTCGTCTGAGGCCGCTGGATTCCCGGGACCGCCCGTCCGGGCGAGGCTGCCGGGCGTTACGATCGCCTGCGGCGACCGATCGGTCCGCCGGATCCGTGATGAGTTCCGTGAGGAAAGGCCACCCCCGTGAGCGACCCCACCCCCGTCGGCGCGACCACCGGCACCACCCGCGTGAAGCGCGGCATGGCGGAGATGCTCAAGGGCGGCGTGATCATGGACGTCGTCACCCCCGAGCAGGCTCGGATCGCCGAGGATGCCGGCGCGGTCGCGGTGATGGCGCTGGAGCGGGTCCCGGCCGACATCCGGGCCCAGGGCGGGGTGTCCCGGATGAGCGACCCGGACATGATCGCCGGCATCATCGACGCCGTCTCGATCCCGGTCATGGCCAAGGCTCGCATCGGCCACTTCGTCGAGGCCCAGGTGCTGCAGTCGATGGGCGTCGACTACGTCGATGAGTCCGAGGTGCTGACCCCGGCCGACTACGAGAACCACATCGACAAGTGGGCGTTCACGGTGCCCTTCGTGTGCGGTGCGACCAACCTGGGCGAGGCCCTGCGTCGGATCACCGAGGGCGCCGCGATGATCCGCTCCAAGGGCGAGGCGGGCACGGGCGACGTCTCCAATGCCACCACCCACATGCGCGCCCTGCGCAAGGAGATCCGGCGCCTGCAGAACATGGTCGAGGACGAGCTGTACGTCGCGGCCAAGGAGCTGGCCGCGCCGTACGAGCTGGTCAAGGAGGTCGCCGCGAACGGCAAGCTGCCGGTCGTGCTGTTCACCGCGGGCGGCATCGCCACCCCCGCCGACGCGGCGATGATGATGCAGCTCGGCGCCGAGGGCGTCTTCGTCGGCTCGGGCATCTTCAAGTCCGGCGACCCCGCCAAGCGCGCCGCGGCCATCGTCAAGGCGACGACCTTCTACGACGACCCGGCCGTCATCGCCGAGGTGTCCCGCGGCCTGGGCGAGGCGATGGTCGGGATCAACGTCGACGACGTGCCCGTGCCGCACCGCCTGGCTCAGCGCGGCTGGTGACCACGCCTCGCATCGGTGTCCTTGCGGTCCAGGGCGACGTCCGCGAGCACGCGGCGGCCCTGGACCGCAGCGGCGCCGTCGCCGTGCCGGTGCGTCGCCCCGACGAGCTCGACGGCGTCACCGGCCTGATCATCCCCGGTGGGGAGTCCACCACCATCGACAAGCTGGTCCGGGCGTTCGGACTGCAGGAGCCGCTGCGCGCGCGGCTGGCCGACGGGATGCCGGCGTACGGGTCCTGCGCGGGCCTGATCATGCTGGCGGACCGGGTCGAGGACGCCCGTGCCGACCAGGAGACGCTGGGTGGGCTGGACGTGACCGTCCGCCGCAACGCCTTCGGTCGGCAGGTGGACAGCTTCGAGGCCGACCTGGTCGTGCGGGGGATCGAGGACGAGGACCGGCCGCTGCGGGCGGTGTTCATCCGGGCCCCCTGGGTGGAGTCCGTCGGTCCGGCGGCGCAGGTGCTCGCGACGGTGCCGGAGGGTCCCGCGGAGGGTCCCGCCGCGGGCCGGGTCGTCGCGGTCCGGCAGGGCCACCTGCTGGCCACCTCCTTCCACCCCGAGGTCAGCGGAGATGACCGGATCCACGCGCTGTTCGTGGGCATGGTGCGCGGCCGGTAAGATCGACAGGCCGCCGCGGCGGCTCGACCAGGGCGCACCCGCCAGGGGCGGCGGCCCGCAGCCGGGCGGCGGCTGGTGTCGGGCCCGCGTCGCCGGCTACGAGAACGCCGAATCGGCATCGTCGAGGGGAAAGAAGCAGCGATGAGCGGTCACTCCAAGTGGGCGACGACCAAGCACAAGAAGGCCGCGATCGACGCCAAGCGGGGCAAGCTGTTCGCGAAGCTCATCAAGAACATCGAGGTGGCGGCGCGAACCGGCGGCGGGGACCCCGGCGGGAACCCCACGCTGTACGACGCGATCCAGAAGGCCAAGAAGGCCTCGGTGCCCAACGACAACATCGACCGTGCGGTCAAGCGCGGCTCGGGCGCCGAGGCGGGTGGCGCGGAATACCAGACGATCACGTACGAGGGCTACGCCCCCGGCGGGGTGGCCGTGCTCATCGAGTGCCTCACCGACAACCGCAATCGCGCCGCCGCCGAGGTGCGCACGGCCCTGACCCGCAACGGCGGCACGCTCGCCGACCCCGGATCGGTGGCCTATCTGTTCACCCGCAAGGGCGTCGTGATGGTGCCCAAGGCCCAGAAGGACGGCCTGGCCACCGAGGACGCGCTGCTGGAGGTCGTGCTCGACGCGGGCGCGGAGGAGGTCGAGGACTACGACGACAGCTTCCGCATCCTGTCCGAGGCGACCGACTTCGTCGGCGTGCGCAGCGCCCTGCAGCAGGCCGGGATCGACTACGACTCCGCGGAGGCCGAGTTCGTGCCCAGCGTGGAGGTGCCGCTGGACGCCGACGGTGCGCGGCGGATGATGCGGCTGGTGGACGCGCTGGAGGACAGCGATGACGTGCAGAACGTGTGGGTGAACGGCGACGTGAGCGACGAGGTCGCGGCGGAACTGGACGCCGACGACTGACCGGCGCGGGACCGTGCCGCACGTGCGGTACCGTGCCACACCCCGAGGCCACGCCACATGCGGGGCCACGAGAGGCCCCCGGGCCGTCGCGAAAGGAAGCTTCCATGAGCACCAATGTCGGACCGGTCGACCGGATGGTCCGTTACGTCATTGCCGTTCTCGCCCTGGTCGGTGCCTATCTCGCCGGCTTCGGCTCGGCGCTGGGCATCGTCCTGCTCGTCGTGGCGGTGCTCATGGCCGTCACCGGGACGGTGCGATTCTGCCCGCTGTATCGACTGCTCGGCCTGAGTACCAACCGGCACCAGACCCGCTGAGGCCCACCCGCTGGCGCGCCAGCGCCGCCGGTCGTCGGCCCGGGCGGCGGACCTGGTCCAGGACAGCTTGCTGCGTGCCCTGGAGCGGGGCGACTCGTTCCGCGGCGAGGCCGCGCCAGGCCGTTGGCGCCGGCGCATCCTGCACCACCGGTTCGTGGACCAACTCCGCGCGACCCGCGAGACGCCGTACGACGACGCCGCGCTCGAAGCGGCCGTCGAAGCCGCCTGGCGCCACGACGACTACCAGGTTGACGGGGGTGCTCGACAGTGCCGACAGGGCGCGGCTGGAGTGGCAAGTCGGTGCTGCCGGCCGGGTTGGCTGACCGCGTCAGAAGTCGGCTCAACGACGACGCGGCACGGGCTCGATCCGCGAGTGAGGCTCCCGGTGCGCCGCGGCGCGGCGCGTCGGCTGGGTCGGGAGCACCGCAGCGGGTACCGTCGCGTTAGGACAGATGTGCGACAGGAGGTCACATGCGGGTGCTCGGGGTCGACCCCGGCCTGACGCGCTGCGGCCTCGGGGTGGTCGACGGCGGTCTGGGTCGCCCGCCGCGGATGGTCGCGGTCGGGGTGATTCGTACGCCGTCCGGGGATGCCACCGCCGAGCGGCTGCTGACCGTGCAGACCGAGATCGACGAGTGGATCGCCCGATACCAGCCCGACGCCATCGCCGTCGAACGAGTGTTCGCCCGCCACGATGTCTCCACGATCATGGGCACGGCCCAGGCCAGCGCGATCCCGATGCTGGCCGCCGCGCGGCTGGGCCTGCCCCTGGCGATGCACACCCCCAGCGAGGTGAAGGCGGCCGTGACCGGCAACGGACGCGCCGACAAGGCGCAGGTCACGACGATGATCACCCGGATCTTGCGGCTCGAGCAGGCTCCGCGCCCCGCCGATGCCGCCGACGCGCTGGCCCTCGCGGTGTGCCACTTGTGGCGGGGCGGCGCCCAGGAGCGCATCGACGCCGCAGTCGCCGTGCAGCGGCGCGCCCAGGCCAGCGCTCGGAGGGTGGCCCGATGATCGCGTCCGTCGCCGGTACCACGGCCCATGTCGGCCTCGACCACGCCGTCGTCGAGGTCGGGGGAGTCGGGCTCCTGGTCCGCACTACCCCGGGCACCGCCGCCGCCCTGCGCACCGGCACGCCGGCCCGTCTGTTCACCTCGCTCGTCGTCCGTGAGGACTCGCTGACCCTCTACGGGTTCGGCTCCGCCGACGAACGCGAGCTCTTCGACGTGGTCCAGACGGTGTCCGGGGTCGGTCCGCGGCTGGCGCTGGCGATGCTCGCGGTGCACCCCCCGGAGGCCCTACGCCTAGCCCTGGCCTCGGGTGATGTCGCCGCGCTGACCAAGGTCCCCGGGATCGGCAAGAAGGGTGCCGAGCGCCTCGTGTTGGAGCTGCGCGACAAGATCGGCGCCGGGCAGCTCGGCCCCGGGTCGGGTCCCGCCGGCGCGCCCGCCGCGGCCCCGGCGGCCCCCTGGCGCGACCAGGTGCGCGAGGCCCTCGTCGGGCTCGGCTGGTCGGCGAAGCAGGCCGACGACACCCTCGACCGGGTCGCCCCGGCGCTGGGCGCCAGCCCGCACGTCGCCGAGGCCCTGCGGGCCGCGCTGCGGGAGCTCGGACGATGACGCCCCCACCCGGTCGGGGCGTCGAGGTCGGCGCGTACGACGAGCGCCGGCCTGACGCGACGTACGGGGCAGACCATCGACCCGAGCCCGATCAGGCCTACCCCGACCGCGCACCCGACCCGGCGTACCAACACAACGACGACGGCTCCTACGACGCCACCGCCCGCGTCGTGGACCCCACGCTGGACGGCCGGCTCGACGCCGACGACGAACGGCGCGTCGAGGCGGCGCTGCGCCCGAAGCGGCTCGCCGAGATCGCTGGGCAGACCCGGGTCCGGGAACAGCTCGGCCTGGTGCTGGAGGCCGCCAAGCGGCGCGGTACCCCGCCGGACCACATGCTGCTGTCCGGGCCGCCCGGGCTGGGCAAGACCACGCTGGCGATGATCGTGGCGGCCGAGTTGGAGGCGCCGATCCGCGTCACCAGCGGGCCGGCGATCCAGCACGCGGGGGATCTGGCTTCGATCCTGTCCAGCCTCAGCGAGGGCGAGGTGCTCTTCCTCGACGAGATCCACCGGATGTCGCGGGCGGCCGAGGAGATGCTCTATCTGGCGATGGAGGACTTTCGGGTCGACATCGTCGTGGGCAAGGGGCCGGGCGCGACGGCGATCCCGCTGGAGCTGGCGCCGTTCACCGTCGTCGGGGCCACGACGCGGGCCGGGCTGCTGCCGGCCCCGCTGCGCGACCGGTTCGGATTCACCGGTCACCTCGACTATTACGAGGTGGAGGACCTGGTCTCGATCGTGCTGCGGTCGGCGCGTCTGCTCGGGGTGGCCACCCACGACGACGGCGTCACCGAGATCGCACGGCGGTCCCGCGGCACGCCGCGCATCGCCAACCGGCTGCTCCGGCGGGTGCGCGACTGGGCCCAGGTGCACGGCCGCGACATCGTGGATCGCGAGGCCGCGATGGCGGCGCTCGCGCTGTTCGACGTCGATGTCGCCGGCCTGGACCGACTCGACCGGGCCGTGCTGGACGCGCTGTGTCGCCGGTTCGGTGGGGGCCCCGTCGGTCTGACCACGTTGGCGGTGGCCGTGGGGGAGGAGCCGGACACCGTGGAGACCGTGGCCGAGCCCTACCTGGTGCGGGAGGGCTTCATGGTGCGTACGCCGCGCGGCCGGGCCGCCTCCCCCATCGCGTGGGCGCACCTGGGCCTGACCGCGCCACCGGGCGCGCCGGGTGCGGGCGGCTGGGTGGGCGGTCCCGCCGGTACGTCGGGGTCGGCGGGCGTCTCGACGCCCGGCCAGGACGAGCTGCCCTGGGAGGGCTCCAGCGGCCGGTTCTAGGACTGGATCGGCGCCACGGCTGTCACCACAGAACCCGTGTGGCGCACCGGTGGAGCTGTCCGGCGGTTCGGATCCTGGCCTGCCGCGAGCCGTTTCGCCTCCGGCGCTGAGCCTCACTTAGACTCGCACGGGTCTTCGCCGGTGGCTGGCGTCCGGCGAAGCGTCGCGATTTCGCGGCACTGGCGTATTCGAGGACTGCACACTCATGGCGAGAAACCCCCATCGGCGCACGCCGATCCGCACGCTGCTGGCGATGCTGGTGATCACGCTCGGCCTGGCCGGCTTCCTGCTGGCGGTGAACCGGTGGGGCGAGGCGGACCTGACCCCGAAACTGGGTCTGGACCTCGAAGGCGGCACGCAGATGATCCTGCGGCCGCAGGTGCGCTCGGGCGAAGACGTCAACACCGAGGAACTCTCCCGGGCGGTCGACATCATCCGCAAGCGCGTCGACGGTCAAGGCGTCGCGGAGGCCGAGGTCAGCACGCTCGGCACGAACGTCGTGGTCACGGTCCCGGGCAAGATCTCCCAGGAGCAGCAGCGCGCGCTGGAGCAGTCCAGCCAGATGCGCTTCCGGCCGGTCCTGGCCATCCTGCCGACCGGGGCCGCCGCGAACGGACCGGAAACCCTGCCCGGCGGGACCGGCACCGCGCCGCAGACCGGCAACCCCACCACGCTGCCGGGCGCCACCGGCGCGCCGACCGGAACCCAGCCGGCGAGCATCGGAACCGCGCCCGGGACCGCTCCCGCCACACCCGCCGCGCCGGCCGGCACCACCAGCGCGGCCCGGGGCGTCCTGCCCGAGGCGCTGCGCACCGCCGGCGCGCCGGCCGTCGGGCCCGCGGTCGACCCGACGACGCCCGCGCCCGCCGGCACCACCGCCGCCACGCCCGCAGCGACGACCCCAGCCACGACTCCGGCGGCGCCCGCTCCCGCGCCGACCGCCCCGGCCGCCAACCCGTTCACCAGCGCCCCCGCCGACCCCAACGCCGCCCCCCAATGGTCCGAGGCGGTCAAGAACGACCCCAAGCGGCTGGCGCAATATGCGACCAACCAGGCGTGGTTGACGGCCGAGGTCCAGCAGGCCGCGATCGCGCTGCAATGCCCACAGAAGGACTTCGACCCGACCACGGAAGACCTCACCAAGCCCCAGGTGATCTGCGGCAGCGTCAACCCCCAGGCGAACAACCAGGTCACCGAGAAGTACGTGCTCGGCCCCGCCATCCTCACCGGCGACGCCCTGGCCGACGCCAACAGCGGCCCTCAAATGGTCAACGGAGCCACGACCGGCAAGTGGGTGGTCAACCTGCGGATGCAGGGCGGCTACCCGACGGACGTGTACGCCGCGGTCAGCCAGCTCATGGTCGGCCTGCAGCAGCCCGCCAACCAGCTCGCGGTGGTGATGGACGGCCGGGTCATCTCCGCGCCGTACTTCAGCAGTGCCATCCTCGACGGCTCCGCCGAGATCAGCGGCAACTTCACCGCCGAGAGCGCCAAGCTCCTCGCCGACCAGCTGAAGTTCGGCTCCCTGCCGATGAGCTTCCAGGCCCAGGAGCTGCAGGACATCAGCCCCACGATCGGCGGCGATCAGCTCCGCAAGGGCATCATCGCCGGCCTGATCGGGTTGCTGCTCGTCGTCGTCTACTCGCTGTTCCAGTACCGCGCCCTCGGCTTCGTCACCGTTGCCTCCATCGCGGTCGTCGCTCTGCTGACCTATCTCATGTTGACCCTGTTCGGGTGGAGCCAGAACCTGCGACTGACCATGGCCGGCGTGACCGGCGCGATCGTCGCGATCGGCACCACCGCGGACAGCTTCATCGTCTATTTCGAACGGGTCCGCGACGAGATCCGTGAGGGCCGCGCGCTGCAGGCCGCGGTGGAGACCGGCTGGGCCCGCGCCAAGCGCACCATCCTCATCTCCGACGCGGTGAACTTCCTGGCGGCGGCCGTGCTCTATCTGCTCGCCGCGAGCAACGTGCGCGGGTTCGCGTTCATGCTCATGCTGACCACCGCCCTGGATGTGCTGGTGACCTTCCTGTTCACGCACCCGCTGCTCACCCTGTTGGCGACGACGAAGTTCTTCGGCGGCGGGCATCCGTGGTCCGGGTTGTCCCCCGACCGATTGGGGGCGGTCCCGCGCTACCGCGGGCGCGGCCGAGTGGCCGAGGCGCCCGCGCTGGCCCGGCAGGCCCGCCCCACCCGGCGTACCGGCGACGGCGCGGAGGTGACCGCATGAGAAGCCCTATGTCAAGCCGCCTGGGTTTGGGTGGCCAGGACGCGCTGGAGTGCGCGGTGCTGGGCGGGGTCGTAGGTCTGGTGGTCTTGCCAGCAGTGCCAGATGATGTGGAGCCAGGCGCG
>Ga0209794_1000497_pt1 | contig 56388 bp, 60 predicted proteins | sample EBPBio232013_DNA_FD_185869 | JGI IMG/M metagenome (GOLD analysis project Ga0209794, IMG submission 185869) | Wastewater treatment Type I Accumulibacter community from EBPR Bioreactor in Madison, WI, USA - Reactor 1_5/23/2013_ DNA (SPAdes)... | ecosystem: Engineered > Bioreactor > EBPR >...
TCGCCCGAACCCTCAATACTGATTTTCCAGCGCATCCTGCCTCTCCTCTGCCAAGAATGGCAGAGAGTAGAGCCCGCTTCGGCAAACAATGCACCCCAGGGAATTGAACGGTCTCGTTTGTCGCCCTGATCGGGGATGTGCCGTTCCGCGACGAGCGGGAAGCCATGAGCGCCCCTCTTGTCGCCTTGTCGAAGAACAAGCGCACCCGGATTGAATGGGAAGGCCCCAGCGGGCAACGGGTGCTGGTGACTGCCCCAGAGGAATACGGGGTAGCGACGATCTGGGACTATGACGTCCTTCTATGGGCAATCTCGCAGATCAACGAGGCGGTGAACGCTGGCCTTCCTGTGTCGCCCCGCGTCCAGTTCCACCCTTACAATTTGCTAAGTGCGGTAGGGCGGGACACAGGCGGCAAAGGCTATGCAGAGCTGAAGGCCGCGTTGCATCGCTTGCGGGCAACGGGTGTCGCCTATGAAAGCCCAGCCTTGGAAGGGAAGCGGCGAAAGCTCGGGGCGTTCAACCTGCTATCAGCCTTCCAGATCGAGGAAAGCGACGATGGCAAGGCCAAGGGCGCATGGCTAGAGCTTCCGGCATGGCTGTTCGAGGCCGTGACCAAGGACCGGGACGTCCTGGCGATTTCGCCCAAGTATTTTGACCTGACAAGCGGCCTTGATCGGTTCCTGTATCGCCTCGCCCGTCGCCATGTAGGTAAGCAGGCCGGGTGGATATTCACCTTCCGTGACCTTCACGGGCGCAGCGGATCATCCCAGAGCTACGGCGATTTCGCCCGTGATCTGCGAAAAGCCATCACACGCAACGCCCTGCCCGAATATTCGCTGCGAGAGATCGAGGGCGCGAACGGCCCGTCGCTGTCGATCAACCGTGACCCGGACAAGATCGAGTGGCGACAGGATCGGCGCTACAAGCTCTGAACCTGTGGATAAGTCTGTTTCGGACTCGGGGTATCACCCGTTCAAGGACTCGGGGTATCACCCGTTTTCATTCGGGGTATCACCCGCCCACCTTGGTGGAATCAAGGCGCAATATATTGAAAAGACAAGGTATTTTTAAGAGCCAAGACGAGCTAACTGTTTAACTATCTCTTTCAGAGATATTCTTTAACCCCTTCCCGCAGAAAATGTTCACGGGACGTTACGTGAACATTCGTTCCCTTGCAGACAATTCCATGCTATACCACCTAGATGTAGTAGCAGACGAAGGCTTAAGCATGGAAAAGACACAAAATCAGCTAATGACCGTGGCCGATGTGATCGCAGCAATGGGGATCAGCCGGAGCACCTGGCAGAAGCTCGTCACCCAGAAGCGGACGCCCCCCATTGTGCGGATCGGCGCGGTGCAGCGGATCAGGCAGAACGCATTCGAGGCATGGCTAGGCCAGCACGAAAACGCGGCGGCAGAGAATACCTGAGAAAAAAACCCGTGTTTGATCTGGCGACGAGATATTCCGACGAGATTGCAGAAACCCCTTTTGTCCAACGGGTGCTGAGGCCAGCGGCGCGGCCCTGTCATATAGTAGGAAAGAGAAGCCCTCGTCCGTCACGTCATGAGAGGCGCAAAGAAAGGGAAAGGCTCATGCGGTTCCGTGAAGCGGTGGCATTCGCATATGCGATGGATTGGCCCCTGAATATCGGCATCACAATCACATGGGCGGCCCTAAAAACGGCAGGCGAGCGCAACGAAGGCCATTGCCTCGGGCGCGGTGAATGGGATCGGGAAAAATACACCCGCGACGAGCTGGCGCGCCTGTGTCGCTCTGAGGGATTGCCCTTTGTCGCCCTCTGGGGGCGCGACAAAGGTGCGGACATGGGTTGGCACGTTCACCTGTCGATCTTCTGGCCCTCATACAAGCTGGCCCAGCTTGTCGCCGTGATCGAGCGCATAAGCGGCAGCTCTGCGGATTTTGTGTTGAAGCCCTACGCGGCGGACGTGGTGGCGCGTTCTGTCTGTGGCGGGTGGCAGATCAACATGAACAACCGAAAAGACGACAAGGAAAGCGCCCTTGAATGGGCGGAATACATCGCAGCCCAGCATGCCAAGCACCCGGCCCCGCCAGAAATCAAGGGCAAGGCGTTTGGCATCTCGGAAGCCATCGGAAAGACGGCCCAAGAGCGCACCAGACCCGCGCTAGAGGCCAGGGAAGCCAAATATGGGTGGATGATGCGGCGGGCGGTGGCAGAGAGGCCCTGAGAGGCCCGCACATCGCCTCTGCAAGGGTATCGGGTATCTTGCCAAATGATTTCGGGAAAATCTGCGAGGGTCATGGGCGGTAGTGGAAGCGGGCGGCGATGGCATTTCGGGTCTAGGGACACGACAGAAGGCTATCGGTCGATTGATGTGCGATGGCTGAAGCGGGAAGGCATGCTGACGCCGGGGGCAAACCGGCGCATCGCCTGGTCGCGGCATGGCGAGGTCGTCGCCTCGATCAACGTCAGGGCAGAGCTGGGGCGCGTGATCCTGACCTACCGGCACAGAAGCGGGGGCGATGAATGGAAGGACGAAAGTTACCCCGTCCACCTGACGACAACACCCTGCCACATGGGAGGCGAAAGACACTGGTTCCTCTGCCCTGCCCGTGGGTGTGGCAAGCGTGTCGCGGTGATCTATGGCGGGGGCATCTTCGCTTGCCGCAAGTGCTACCAGCTTGCCTATCCTTCGCAGCGTGAAGACGCCGGGGATCGGGCAGCACGGCGGGCGCATCGCATCCGTGACCGCTTGGGCTGGCCTGGCGGCGTTCTGGAAGGGTCAGGGTGGGGCAAGCCCAAGGGCATGCACTGGCGCACCTATGAACGCCTCTGCGATGATCACGAGACCTTCGAAGATGTGGTGAACCGTTCCTTCATCGCCCGCTTTGGCCCCATGCTGAAAAAGGGGGGTTTTGAGTAGGTGAAGTTGGCAAGAAATAGGAACGTATACTTCACACCCTGGACCGGCAGCGCCCTTTCCCTGAAAGACGGGAAAATCCAAGCACCCGGAAGTTCTAAGGGGTTAGCCTGCGGCCCGATCTAGCACTTCTTCGGCCCACTGGTTCAGGCTCTTGCCCGACAGCTCGGCGGCCAGCGCGGCCTTGCGGTGAACCTCTGGACTGACCCGGAACATGACCTGCCCCGAATAGGTCTTCTGCGGTTCCTTGCCGATCCTGGCGCAGGTTTCGATGTAGTCTTCGACAGCCTCATGGAAGGCTTCGCGCAGCCCTTCCACGGTGTCGGCGTGAAAGCCCACCCCGTCACGGATACCGGCAATCCGGCCCGTGAAAATCCCGTCTTCGTCGTCATACTCGATCCGGGCGGCATAGCCCTTGTAGGTCATGGTGTTGGTCATGGTATAACCCCGATCCGTTCCAGGAAGTCGCGGGCATCGCGCACCTGGTATCGCTTTGCTTCCTTCGCGGGGTGCGGGCGGTGAAACGTCGCTACCTCGCCATCCTTTTCGAACCGCACCCGTGACCCGCGCCCTTCGATCAGCCGCGCCGCTGCGGCCAGCAGCAGGCTTTCGACTGCCGCCCATTCGATGGTGCCTGACACAGGATCGGTGAAGACGGCGGCAAGGGTCTTGCGGTGCTTGCTGTTCATCGAGATAAGGTAAGCAAAGATAGCAAAAAATGCAAGCATGCGGTGCGCGATGTGTTGCACCAGTCAGCTATGACGAATCCTAAAATAGAGCGACTTAGGGGGCGTTCGGGGTAGGGTTTCCAAGCGAGCGACCGGGCCTGCAGAGAATCCGCTCGACAAATGATCAGATCAATGACATTTTACCGGTAATTTATCGTCATAACCGCAAGGTTTCGCGCATGTCCGCGGCGATCGGGGGACGGATGATCCTTTTGACGGGTTTCCAAGGCTATGGCAGTCGTAGCCAGAATCCGGCGGCCGCAGTCGCCGAGGCGCTGGATGGACAGGTGATCGGCGGACTGGCGGTCGCCGGACGTCCGCTTCCCGTCGACATGCGCGCGTTGGAGGAGACGCTGCCCCGGCTGATCGACGCGGTGGAACCCCGGATCATCCTGGCGCTTGGGCTGTGGCCTGGCGAAACCATGGTCAGGCTGGAGCGCGTCGCCGCGAACTGGGCCGATTTCGAGATTCCCGACAATCGGGGGCTGCGCCTGTCGGGGCGGCTGCGCGCGGAAGGCCCGGACGGTTATCTGCTCAGCCTGCCGGTCGACGACATCCGGCCCCGGCTGCTGCGTGAAGGCATCCCGGCGCGCTTTTCCGGCAGCGCCGGGCATTTCCTATGCAATGCGTTGTCCTATCTGGCGATGGACCACTGCGCCCGGCACCACCCCGCGACGCGCGTGGGGTTCATGCACCTGCCCTACCTGCCTGCGCAGGTCAGCGAACTGGTCGAGCGTCTGGCCCAGGACGGGACGACCGAACTGCACCAGCGCGCGGATCTTGCCTCGATGAGCCTAAACACGATGCTTGCCGCCGTGCGCCTGGCCCTGGAAACCGCTGCCGAGTTGTCCTGACATGACCGATACCATCCTGTCCCTGCGAAATCTGAAGAAACGCTTTGGCAGCGCCACGCCCGCCGACGATTTCTCGATCGACATCCGCAGGGGTGAGTTCTTCACGATGCTGGGGCCGTCCGGGTCGGGCAAATCCACCATCCTGCGGATGATCGCCGGGCTGGAGGCGCCCGATTCGGGCGCGATCTGGATCGATGGGCAGGACATGACGCGCACCCCACCCTGGGGGCGGCATCTGGGGATGGTCTTCCAGCATTATGCGGTCTTTCCACACATGACCGTGGCGGGCAATGTCGGCTACGGCCTGCGCAACGCGGGTGCCTCGCCCGCCGAGACCCGCGCGCGTGTGGCCGAACTTCTGCAGCTGGTGGGTCTTCCGGGCTTTGAGGGCCGGCGTGTCACCCAGCTGAGCGGGGGCGAGCAGCAGCGCGTGGCCATCGCCCGCGCCCTGGCCCCTCGCCCGACGATCCTGCTTCTGGACGAACCGCTGTCGGCGCTGGACGAAAAAGTCCGGCGCGAAATGCAGACGGAGCTGCGCGGCATCCACCAGCGCACCGGAACGACCTTCATCTACGTGACCCACGACCAGGAAGAGGCCCTGACGATGAGCGACCGGGTCGCCGTCCTGAACCGGGGCCGCTATGTGCAGTGCGATGCGCCGAAGGCGATCTTCCGCCGCCCGCGGACGCCGTTCGTCGCGCGCTTCTTCCGCGGCTGCAACGTCCTTGACGCGGGACTTGCGCCGGAAGGCTCGGGGCTGAGGGTCAGCATCGCGGGCCGGTCGGTCTGCCTTCCTGGGTCGCTGGCCGAGCGTCCGGCCGGGAAGGTTGCCATCCGCGGCGAGTCCATCGCCATCGGCGAGGGGCCGGAGGTGGGCCTTACGCTTCCGGCGCTGGTGCGTCAGGTCACCTACCGGGGCCTTTATACCAGTTGCGACCTGCAGCTTGACGACGGGCAGATGCTGGCAGCGACCCGCAGCACGTCGGACGAGATCCGCGAAGGCGACAAGGTGACGATCCGCGTTTCAGGCGCCGATGTCATCCCGCTGGAAGCGGACTGAGCCGGACGGACACGAAAACAGACGCTGACCAGCATAGGAGATACTCACTTGAATCGGCTTGCACGGACCCCTGCCCTCATCTCGCGCCGCCGCCTGCTTGGCGCGGGCGCCCTTTTCGCCGGATCGGCGCTGCTGCCCACGGGCTTTGCCACGCCTGCGCGGGCCGAGGCCCTGAGCGTCACGCTGGCCGACATCGGCGTTGGTGACCCGAACGGCGACTGGTCGCGCTTCACCGCCGAGACGGGCAACAGCGTCAACCTGGTCGCGATGGGCAATGCGCCCTCGGCCGTGGTCAACCAGTTGCTTGCGGGCGGCGGGCAGGCGACCTTCGACATCATCAACATCGTCGGCGGGATGCAGAAACCCCTGGTCGAGGCCGGGCTGATTTCCGAGATCGACACGTCCAAACTGCCGAACTGGGAGAAGAACAGCTATATCAGCCAGTATCTTGCCCCCGGCACCCCGGGCTTCGACTTCATCGGCTTTGACGGGAAGCTCTATGGCGTGCCGACGGTCCTGCAGGCCGACAGCTTCGCCTACCTGCCCGACCAGACCGGCGAGCTTGACAGCTATGCCGCCCTGTTCGACCCTCGCTTCCGCGGCTTCGTCGCGCTGGAAGACAACTACACCACCGCCGGACAGAAGACCGCGCTTTACCTGAAATCGGCGGGCCTTGCCCAGATCGAGAACCCCGCCAACCTGACCCCGGACGAGCTGAAGGCGGTCATCGACTTCCTGATCGAGCGGAAGAAGGAAGGCCAGTTCCGCGTTCTGTGGTCCAGCTTCGAGCAGGCGGTGAACCTTCTCGTCTCGGGCGAAGTCCACGTGATGGACTGCTGGGAGCCGATGGTCTTTGCCGCCGCCGGTCAGGGGGTGAACGTCCGCTATGCCGCGCCGAAGGAGGGCTATCTCCTCTGGGCGATGGCGGCCTATCTGGTGAACAACCCCGACCGCAGCCCGGAGCAGACCGAGGCCGCCTATGCCCTGCTGAACTTCATGCTTAGCCCCTGGTACGGTGCCACGATCACCGGCCTGCGCGGCTATCTGACGAACCCCGCCGCTGCGGAGTTCGCTTCGGCCAACCCCGACCTCTTCGCCGCTGACCAGGCGCAGCGGATCGCGGACATCAGCAAGGGCGTGCAGGACCGCTATGCCGTGGGCGGCACCTGGCAGAACCGCTGGCCGACGAACGTCGACCTGTACGAAGAGGAATGGCAGCGCTTCAAGGCCGCCTGATCCCGCCCGCAAGAAGACGAGAGCCTGACGATGAGCCAATCCCAAGGTGCCGCGATGGCGCGCCGCGCGGCGCTTGCCCTGCCCCTGATCGCCGTGGCGGTCCTGATCCTGGGACCGCTGGCGATCATGGCCACCGTCAGCCTCTGGACGAAGTCCGGCTTTTCGATGAAGCCGGACCTCAGCCTGGACGCCTATGCCGCCTTTCTGGGCGGCGTGCGGCTGGACGTTTTCCTGCGCAGCCTGTGGGTGGCGGCCAGCGCCACGGTCCTGATGCTGGCCGTGGCCTATCCCGTCGCCTACCTCATCGCCACGAGGGTGCGCGCCGATCTGGTGCGCACCGTCCTGTTCCTTTTCTCGGTCCCGTTCCTGGTCAACTACATCCTGCGCACCTTCGCCTGGGCCGACATCCTAGGGCGGGGCGGGCCGGTCAGCGCCGGGTTGCAGTGGCTGGGGTTGACCGGCGGGGCCGTCGACTGGCTGCTTTACTCGCAGTTTTCGGTCTATCTTGGCCTCGTCACGGCCTACATGCCGTTCATGGTCTTTCCGATCTGGCTGTCGATCAGTGGCATCGACCGTCGCCTGCACGAGGCGAGCTGGATGCTGGGCGAAGGACCGCTGCATACCTTCCTGCGCGTCATCCTGCCTCTGTCGCTGCCCGGAGTCTTCGCCGCCGCCATCTTCGGCTTTGTCGGGGCTTTCGGCGAGGTCGCGGTGTCCACCATCCTTGGCGGGACGGGATACCAGCTTCTTGGCAATTCCATCGTCAGCGCGCTGGACGTCATCAACTATCCCTTGGCCGCAGCCATGTCGACCTTCACCGTCCTGATCATGGGCCTTTTCATGCTACTGTGGTTCCGGCTGTTCGACCTGCGGCTCTTCTTGGGCAAGATCATGGGGCGGCGCTGATGAGCGGGCAGACATCCATTCGCAAATGGTCGACCTGGGCCTTCTTGGGCGCGGTTCTGGTCTTCCTCTATGCGCCGCTGGTTCCGCCCGCGATCCGGTCGTTCGCGCGGACCGCGCCCGATGCCGGACCCTTCGCCCACTACGGTTCGATCCTGCAGGACCCCGTGCTGGTGGGGGGCATCTTAACCACGCTGATCGTGGGAGCCCTTGTGGCGCTGATCACGCCGATCCTTGCGCTTGCCATCGCGCAGGCGCTGCGGGTCTGGCACGCGCCGCGACTGATCCTAGCGCTGGTGCTTCTGCCGCTTTTCGTGCCGGGGGTGAGCATGGGGGTCGCGACCGCGCTTTTCTTCCGTGTCCTTGGAATCGATCCCTCGCTGCTGACGATCACGGTGGTCCAGGTGCTGTGGGCGCTTCCCTTTGCCACCCTGATCCTGCTGACGGTCATGGCCAACTTCGACGAGGCCTACTTGGAAGCGGCAAAGATGCTGGGGGCCACGCCAGGCCGCGCCTTCCTGGACATCGAGTTGCCGCAGATCTACCAGGGCGTCCTGGGAGCCGCGATCTTTTCTCTGATCCTGTCCTTCAACGAGACCGTGCGCACGTCGATCGTGCAGGGCGGGCGCAATACCGTGCAGACCTACCTCTGGTCGCAGTATCAGCAGGTCGGTCTCAGCCCGCGGCTGTACGCGCTGATGACGGTCCTGATCGCGGTCACGCTGGTGCTGCTGGCGGTCATGGCCAGCCTTGAACGCCGGGGTCGCCGCCGGGGCGACGAATGACCGGCGCGGCCCTAGACCGAGGACGCCGCCCGCGCCGCCTGGTCGTAAAGTCCCGACAGCCCGCGCATCAGGTCGGCGACGTGGCGCAATTCGTCGGCGTCGTGGTCCATCATCAAGACCGTGTCGACCAGGCAGCGCCGGCGCAGGTCCCGGTAGGCCCCGCAGACGCGCACGCCTTCGGGCGTGATCATGTAGAACCTCTCCTTCCCGCGCCGTTCGCTGGTGACGAGGCCCGACCTGGCCAGCTTCTTCAGCGCATAGGTGACGGTGTGCTGGTCCTCGATGTTAAGAACGAAGGTGATGTCGCCGATGCTTTTGGGCCGCTGGCGGTGGTTGACGTTGTGCAGCACCAGCACGTCCAGCGGGCTGAAGTCGGTATGACCGACGACGGCCGCCAGACAGCGGACCATCCAGCGGCTGAAGGCATTGTGCGCGACGATGAGGCCGTACTCGAACTCGGAAAGTTGCCAGCCGTCCACCTGTGCAAGATGTTCCGAGGACACGATCTTCGTACTGTCCGCCGCGGATGGTGTCATCGCACCGACGGACGACGGCTTTTTCGCGCGGGGTAACGTCATGGCGACCTGTTCATCCATTGCCTGCGGTGCGCCGCAATTGTGGGGCGGAACGCCTGCCCTTGGCAAGGGCAGCACCGGCGACGGGATGGGGCCATGAACATTCTTTCCGTCCGACCGCTTGCCGACAGTGCCGTCACCCTGTCCCTGGCCGATGCCGTGGGAGAGCACGCAGCCGCCAAGGTTGGCGCGGCGGTCAAGGCCATCCGTGCGGCCATCGAGCGCGGGGAGCTTCTGGGTGCGACCGAGGTGGCAGGTGCCTTCTGTTCGGTCACGGTCCACTATGATTGCCTGACCGTCAGCCAGGGCGATCTGGTGGCCCGGCTGCAGGGCCTTCTGGCCTCAACCGAGCCACTGTCCGCCGGCACGGGGCGGCTTTGGACCCTGCGCTGCCTTTACGGCGGCGAGGCCGGGATCGACCTTCCCGAGCTTGCTGGCCGCCTCGGCCTGCCCGAGGCCGAGATCGTCGCGCGGCACGCGGCCGTCGAGTTCCGGGTCTATGCCCTGGGCTTCCTGCCCGGACTGCCCTTTCTGGGCGATTTGCCCGCGGACTTGGCCCTGCCCCGCCGCAGCGAGCCGCGGACGCGGGTTCCGCCGGGGTCGGTGGCGGTGGCGAACCTGATGTGCGTGATCTACCCCTGGGCCAGCCCGGGCGGCTGGCACATCCTGGGCTGCTGCCCGGTACCGCTGTTCGACGTTGCGCGACGGCACCCGTCGTTGCTGGCGCCCGGCGACCGGGTGCGGTTCGCCCCGGTGACGCCGGAACGCTTCGCAGAATTGCGCGCAGCCGCCCTGGAGGGCCACCTTGACCTTGCTACCTTGAGCGGGGACTGACGGATGGCCCGCCTTCATGTCATCGCCCCCGGCGCGCGGACGACCGTGCAGGACCTTGGCTTTCGCAATGCGCGAAGCCAGGGGGTTCCTGCGGGCGGAGTCCTGGACCGCGACACCCTGTTCCTTGTCAACGCGCTTCTGGACAACCCGCCCGGGACCGAGGCGCTGGAGCTGGCCCTGACCGGCTGCCGGATGCGGGCGGAGGCCGGCCCCGTCCGCGTGGCGCTTGACGGGACACTGACCGGACGCGTCATTGCGCCTGACGGCTCCTCTCGCGAGCTTGCGCCCTGGACCGCCACCACGCTTGCCGACGGGGCCGAACTGGTGCTAGACCCGCCCCGGCGCGGCGGAACCGGGCTTCTGGGCATCGGGGGCGGGCTGGACCTGCCCGTCCTGCTGGAGAGCCGTTCCACCAGCCTGCGGGCGGGGTTTGGTGGGGTCGGCGGGCGCGCGCTGATCGCCGGTGACCAGCTGGAGTTGCGCGGCCCGGAGATGAACGTCGCCGCAGCCGACCGGGTTATCCGACGCTCGCCACCGCCGGATGACGGCAGCCCGATCCGCGTGGTTCCCGGCCCCCAGGCCGACTGGTTCGACGACGAAGCGACGGCCCGCCTGTTCTGCACCCCCTACCGCGTCAGCGCGCAGACCGACCGGATGGGGATGCGGCTAGACGGCCCGCCGCTGACCTTTGCCGCGGGCAAGGGCGCCGACATCATTTCGGACGGCATTGCGCCTGGTGCGATCCAGGTGCCAGGGAACGGCCTGCCGATCATCCTGCTGGCGGATGCCCAGACCACCGGCGGCTATGCCAAGATCGCCACCGTCATCCGCGCCGACCTGCCGCGCCTGGCGGCTCGCCTGCCGGGCGACGAGATCCGCCTGACACCCGTGACCCTGCTGGAAGCCGAGGCGCTGGCCCGGGAACGGCACGCCCAGTTGGCCGCCGCCGTCGCGAGCATCGCCGAAGTCACCACAACCTCGCTGGACCTTCGCGCGCTTTACGCGGTCAACCTCATGTCCGGGATGGTGGATGCGGGGCGGCCGGACCATTTCGACGGACACCTCTTTGCACAAGGAGACACGGGATGCGCCTGAACCTGAATTCCGACCTGAGCGAAGGTTGGGGGCCGTTCGAGATGGGCGACGATGCGGCGCTGATCGAGGTCGTCTCGACCGCGAACATCGCCTGCGGCCTTCACGGCGGCGAGCCGCGGATCATGCGCGAGGCCCTGCGCCGCGCGCGTGACCGGGGTGTCAGCGTCGGGGCCCATCCGGGCTATGCCGACCTTTACGGCTTCGGCCGCCGTCCGATGCAGCTGCCCGCCGCCGAGGTGGAGTCGCTCATCCTCTACCAGCTTGGCGCATTGGCAGCACTTGCACGGGCCGAGGGCATGGCCTTGACCCATGTGAAGCCGCACGGGGCGCTGAACAACCAGGCCTCGGCCGACCCGGCGCTGGCCGATACCGTGGCGCGTGCAGTGGCCGGCTTCGACGCGGGGCTGATCCTGCTGGCCCCGGTCTTTTCAGAGCTTGCCCTTGCCGGGGACCGCGCCGGCCTTCGCGTCGCGCTGGAGGTCTTTGCCGACCGTGCCTACAGCCCGGACGGCCAGCTTGCCCCGCGCAGCCAACCCGGCGCGGTGCTGCACAGGCCGGCGGAATCGCTCGCCCATGTCCAACGGATGATCGACGGCGGCGGCGTCGTGACCATCGACGGCGCGCTTCTGCCGACCGCCTTCCACAGCATCTGCGTGCATGGCGACGGCCCCCTGGCCGTCCAGACGGCGGTGGCCTTGCGACAAGCTCTGCTTGAGCAAAGCCACGAGCTTCTTCCGCTGCCCGCACTCATGGATTGACGCCTCAGCGCCCGCGGGTTCAGGACGTTGCTCTGATGACGGCGCGGGTTCTTCATGTCCGCAGGCCAAGTCAGCGATTAAACCGGCACGGCCGCTTTGCTGGACAGCCTGCCGAAGGCGAGATGGCTGCTGGCCGACAGAGGCTATGATGCCGATTGGTTCAGAGAAGCTTTGAAAGACAAGGGGATAAAAGTCTGCATCCCGGGCCGGAAGTCCCGGAAGATGGCGGTGAAATACGACAAGAGGCGCTACAAACGGCGCAACCGCATCGAGATCATGTTCGGTCGCCTCAAAGACTGGCGGCGCGTCGCCACGCGATACGACCGCTGCCCGGAAACCTTCTTCTCAGCGATCATGCTCGCCGCAACCGTTCTGTTCTGGCTGTGAAAGGCAATGAGTCTGGAGCCTAGGAATGTTCGCTTGCAGCCCCGGTCTTATAGACGGCCTGCACTTTGGCAACGAAATCAGAAATCAGCGTCATGCCTGCCCCCAATAACTATCAGAAAGTAATTAAAAAATTAACTGTGACCCATATATTTTCCGCAAATGTGCGTTTACGTAACTACGCATTTGCGCGATTAAGGTATTCCGCAAGGGCAGCTTCCAGAATGTCCTGGTGTGTCTTATCCGTTTCGGCGGCATGCATCCGCAGGCGGCGATAGGTTTCGCCATCGAGGGCAAGCGTCAGCCGTTTTTCCCCTTCGCGCTTCTTGGCCGGTTTTGCGGCCTTGCTAGGCGGCTGAGGGGTCGCGCCCCGTTGCGGTATGCCGGTATCTATCGGGCGGGTCTGTGTGTTGAGCATCCCGTCAAGAGACAGCGATTTCCTAACCATCGAGTATTCCCTTCACGTAGGCCCAGACAGCGGCAATCTCGCCCCCCGCCTTGTCGTCGGTCGTTTCGGTGACACCCTGCCCCGTTGCCCCGGTTTCCGCGTAGCTGACCCGTTGCGCGATATTGACCGGCGCGACACGGCCATGTTGCGCCAGGACGCGGGCGGCTTCGTCGGTGATCTTGGCGCGGGGGGTCTGTGACAGGGCAAAGGCGAACGGGACGCGGGCGGCGTTCACTGCGGCAATCGTCGCCCCCACGGCGCGCAGATCGTCGGGGGAGGGGCGAACCGGGATCAACACCAGATCAGCGGCCCCTAGCGCCTCGGCCAGCCATTCCGGCGCGGCTGGTGGGGTGTCGATGATGCACAGATCGAATTGCGCCTGTGCGGCGTTCAGGGTGGCCCTGAGAACATCCGGCGCGGGGTCACGGTCCAGCATTGAAGGCCCGTCAGCATCCCGGCCTTCCCACCAGGCGCGCAGTGAGCCTTGCGGGTCGAGATCGAGGCAAAGGACGTCGCGGCCATCCTGAGAGGCGGCAACGGCAAGGTTACGGGCTAGGGTGGTTTTCCCGGCCCCGCCTTTCTGGGCGGCTATGACTATCGTTTTCATTGGCAGACGTTACCGCAGTTCCGCAGAGTCGCAAACGCATAAATTCACACCTGAGTGATTGCGGAAATACGTAAATACGCATAGATGTATAAAGACACAACGGACTTAGGGTGTTTATACACCTGACAAAACCTGACATCTGTTGAGAAATGTTAAGGTTCGGGGGATCGCATCATGCACTACGTCACCTATCTGCGGGTCAGCACGGATCGCCAGGGCAAGAGTGGCCTTGGCCTGGACGCGCAGCGCAAGGCGGTGGCGGATCACGTCGCGGGCAAGGGCGAGATCGCAGCGGAATATGTCGAGATCGAAAGCGGCAAGAAGAATGACCGCCCGCAGCTCGTCCGCGCCTTGGCAGAGGCCAAGCGGATCGGTGCTGTTCTTCTGATCGCCAAACTGGACCGCCTCGCCCGCAACGTAGCCTTCATCGCCAATCTTCTGGAAGCAGGGGTCGAGATCGCAGCGGCAGACATGCCAGAGGCAAACCGCTTCCTGTTGCACGTCATGGCGGCAGTCGCAGAGCATGAGGCGCAAGCCATTTCAGACCGCACCCGCGCGGCGCTGGCGGCGGCTAAGGCCCGTGGTGTGGCCTTGGGCTGGTCAATGCCGGGAAGGGCAGGGGAACAGCGCCACGCGGCCCGCAAGGGGGCAGAGTGTAACGCAAGGAAAGCCGATCAGTATGCGGCAAATGTCTTGCCGGTCATTCGCCAGATCGCAGCCCGTGGTGCATCCCTTCGCCAGATCGCGGATGAGCTGAACACGCGCGGCATAAAGACGGCGCGGGGCGGCCTGTGGTATGCCGCGACAGTGCGCAATGTCATGGCACGGGAAAACGAGATCGAGGCCCAAGCGGCATGAGCAAGAACCGCCAGCTTGACCTGTTTGTCGCGGGACCGTTCAACTAGCTGGGGTCATGCGGCACGCTGAAAGAGCGGTAGCGGCACGAATGGTGAAATGATGGTCTGACTTGGTTGAACTGGCGGCCTGTAGGCGAGACGTTCCGCAAGATCGCCATTGGCAAGGGCGACGCGGACTTGAAGGAGCAGGTTTGCCCCGCGTACTGACCAGCGCATTTGCTGCTTCTTGACCATCCGCCTTGCGACAAGATTGTTGACGTTCGCTTCAGCGGCCGTGGAGGCGATCCGCCTCCCTTCGCGATATCTCGCACCATAGTTGGTGATGGAACCGCGGTTTTGCTCAATGTAGATGCGCAGGTTCAACAGACCGCCTCGTAGCGGGGCGATCGCGGAGCTGCCCTGTTCATCTGCCTTCAAGTCTTGAAACAGGCGACCGATCAGGTCAATTGCCCTGTCTGTTTGACCATTCCAAAGACGCCACCTCACCGCTGCTATGTCTTCCAAAAGCTCTTCCCGCTCGTTCGGCGGCAGCCGCCGCGCCAACCACCCGGCAGTCTGCTCGATTGGTCGCAGCTTCATGGCAATGTGAAACCAGTCGAGGATGTGCGTGGCTGGCTGCGGGAGAGCGGATTTCAAGCGCTTCAGACAGTCCTCACCGTCGGAGATCACGGTAACATCGCCCTTGCCTTCGTATCCGAGACGTTTGAGGGCAAGCAGCCCTTCTGCACGCATGCGTTTTCGCGAAGTGCCCGAAAACGCGAACAAGATTCCTCGGTCGGATCCGACCCCGCCCCTGCTTGCGTGGCAGATGACAGCTTCGAAACTTCGCGTTTCATGGCCGCGGACTTGCGGGATATGAGCAGTATCGATGCCAAGGACAAACTCCCGTTCTGGGTCACCAGGCAGCGGCAGCTCGCATTGACGACGTTCCTGCGTGTCGACTTTTTCAAAGAACATGCGCTGTTCTTCCTTTTCCTCCAGTCGCTTACCAACTGTCAAAGTGCGATGTCGCAGGGTCGTGTGCCGAGTTGGCATCTGCCCAGGCAGAAAATCGGCCAGAACTTCTGTCGCTGCTCGGTAAGGCATGAGTGCGCCAAGCTTAGCCGTGAGCGTCATCAGTTCTACAGTTGCACGGTCAGGGCAGAGCTCTGACACTGGAGTGATTGTGAAATCAACACCGGGCATGCAGCGGCGGCAGGGGTATAGCCGAGGGCTCTCCACGGTGACAGCGCCGTAAACTGTCTGGATCGTTCTGGCCGAATAGTCCTTGATCGGCCGCGTTCCGCCACACCCCTGGCAATGACGTCGGAACAAAACATAGAGGGCGCACTGCTGCTCGATGAAGTACCGTTGAAGTGATGCCAAGATGGTCTTGCCGTCGTCAACCGACAGGCCCAGGCTACCGGCGGCCAGATCGTCAAGGCTCTTCGCGATCTCAAACTCTAACCGGTGACCTTGCGTGATTTCGCCCGAACCCTCAATACTGATTTTCCAGCGCATCCTGCCTCTCCTCTGCCAAGAATGGCAGAGAGTAGAGCCCGCTTCGGCAAACAATGCACCCCAGGGAATTGAACGGTCTCAGATACCATATTTAATGGCAAAGCCGCCGCATTGATTTTGTTGACTTTCGTATACCGCATTTAAGGGCTACGCGACAGCTCTTCATGGACGAGACCCGCGCCCCGGTCCTCGACCCCGGGGCCAGAAAGACCAAGACCGGATACTTCTGGGCGCTGGCTCGCGATGACAGGCCATGGGGTGGCACAGCACCACCGGGCGTTGCATTCATTTATGCCCCCGGTCGGGGTGGGCAGCATGCTGAACGGATATTGCAGGGCTTCGGCGGCATGCTGCAGGTCGACGGCTATGCCGGATACAACCGACTGATTGCAGCGGACCGGATCGGTCCGGGCATCCAGCTCGCATATTGCTGGGCGCACGCGCGCCGCAAACTGATCGAGATCACCCGCACCGGACCCGCGCCGATTGCCGAGGAAGGCGTGGCCCTCATCCGCGACCTCTACGCCATCGAGGCCGAGATCCGCGGCAGTGACCCCGTGACGCGATTGGCCATCCGGCGGGACCGCTCCGCTTCGATCATCGCCCGTCTCGACGATTGGCTGGCCCACCACCGCGCCCGCGCCTCGGCAAAGTCGCCCTTGGGCGAGGCCCTTGCCTACATCGCAAAATACCGCGACGGCCTTGGCCGCTTCCTCACCGATGGCCACGTCGAGATCGACAACAACACCGTCGAACGCACCATCCGCCCCATCGCCCTGAACCGCAAGAACGCCCTGTTCGCAGGACACGACGCCGGAGCCGAAAACTGGGCCGTGATCGCCTCGCTGATCGAAACCTGCAAAATGAACGGCGTTGATCCCCACGCATGGCTGTCAGCCACACTCACCGCCATCGTTCGCGGCCACAAGCAAAGCCAGATCGACAACCTGCTCCCTTGGAATTACGCCGCCAAGGTGTGATCGGGACACCGCTTACCGCTTACGTTAAGGTGCGTGACACCGTCGAAATAGGGGGCATTGGTGATGGAAATATCGGCCGCGCGATATTTTCGGCCTGCAGTTCGATGATGCGCTTTACCGCCTGGTCGAGCACCCCGACGAAGGTCGGGATGCCCGCGCCTTAAATCAGTGAGCCCGAGGCGGCGGTCACGCCGGTGCCTACATCAAGCATTTCATAGATCATCGGGCTCATCGCGGTCTTCTTCAACACCGCGAACACTTCCTCCGCCGCCGCCGGCATCAGCGCGGACTGGATGAAGGTGGCGGTGATCCGATCGACAGACGAGCCGGTCATGTCAGATCGATGCGATGTGCAGATCGCGCGGCAACGTCGAGAGGATCTCCGGCCCGTCCTCGCGCAAGATGACGATTTCCTCGAGGCGAATGCCGAAGCGGTTCGGTATGTAGATGCCGGGCTCAACGGAAAAGACCATGCCCTCTTGGAGCACCGTCCCCGATGTTGCGGTGATATAAGGCGGCTCATGCCCATCGATGCCCATGCCGTGGCCAGTACGGTGGACGAAATATTCGCCGTATCCCGCATCGGCAATCACGTTGCGCGCGGCCGCGTCGACCTCCTTCGCCTTCACCCCGGGGCGCGCAGCCTTGAGTGCGGCCCGTACGGCTTTATCGACTATGGCATGGATCTCGTGATAGCCTTCGGGCGGGCGGCCGACTGCAGCCATGCGGGTGATGTCGCTGGGGAAACGCCCCTTACGCGCTCCGATGTCGATAACGACGGCATCACCCTCGGCGAGCTTCCGCTGTCCAGACTGGTGATGCGGAAAGGCGCCGTTGGCACCTGCGCCGACGATCCAGAAGGCCGGCGTCGCGCCTTCTGCGGTGAAATGTTCCTTCACAACGCCGGCAAGCTCCGTCTCGGTCATGCCGGGACGGATGGCCGCAAAGGCCTTCTGCATGGCACGGTCGGCGATGCCGGCGTTCATCTTCAGTTCGCGGAACTCGTCCTCGTCCTTTCGCATCCTGAGCGCGCCGATCGTATCGCTGGTGAAACTCGGCCGCGCACCTGGCACCGCGTCGAGGAGAAGCAACGCGAAGTCGGCACGCATTGTTTCGTCGAGGACGACATGATCGGCATCGCTGGCGCCGATGTCGGCGAGCGCGGCGATGAGCGCCTTCTGCGGGCCTTGGTCATCCGTCCAGGTATGGAAGGTGATGTCGGTGCTCTCGCGCGTGCCTTCCGCATTAAGTGCCGGCATCAGGAAGGTTTCCTTCTCCGGCCCGACGAGGAGCAGACAGGGCCGCTCATCGGGATGGGGGTGGAAGCCCAGCAGCCAGTCCATGTGCGACCCCGGCCCCACGGCCACGAGGCGCGCACCGGTGTCGTTCATTGCCACTCGAAGTGCGGACAATCTCTTCTTGGTATCGACCACTTTGTTTCTCGCCTAGTGCTTTGTTTGATAGGGGAAAGTTGCAAGAGCCCTCCTTGCCGTCGCGGGAAGGAGGGCCCCCGTCACTCAGGCTGTCTTGCGAGCCGAGCCTTCGCTCGTCTCTGCGGGGATGATGATGCGGCTACCGAAGGCTTCGCCGTCGTCGAAACCGCCGAACCGTGCCATCTCATCTTCGGAGGGGGATTCGCTCGACCATTTGCGGCTTGGCACCCAGCCGCACTGCTGTTTGAGGACCGCACCATATTCGGCACGTTTCAGCGCGGCAATCGAGGGATCGATGACCGGCACGCCGAGGCGCTTTTCCACTTCCTGGTAGAAGCCTACCTCCATCGTGCAGCCGAGGATGAGAGCTTCGGCATAATCCTCCTCGACCGCCTTGCGGCCGGCCTCGATCAGCCGGCGCTCGGTCTCCGCGTGATCCTTGTGGAAATCATTGACGCCAAGATCAACATGATAGAAGCCGGACAGCCTGTGCTCGTGGCCGTGCTCACGCACGGTGCTGTGCATCTGATTCACCCATTTGCGCCTGCCAACGATGATGCCGAAGCGGTTGGAAAGGCTGGCTGCGATCTCGCAAGAGGCCACGCACGGTGCGGTGACGATCATGTCGCCCGAGACTTCGCGTGCATCGTGCAGGGCGGTGTCGTAGAAGCACCCGATCGCGAGCGCATCAAAACCTTCGCGGGCGGCCGCGCGCACGGCGCGGATGATGCCGCGGTTCACCATCGCTTCGTACGACCGGAATTCGATGTGGGTGAAACCGCCTTCGCTCGCCGGCAGAGAGGTGACGTGGACCTCTGTCCCCGGCAGCTTGTGCTTGCGGGCCATGTCGGCAAACATTTCGTCGTGGCCGCCAGTGGCGGCCAGCGGACTCATGTACATGATCTTCACAGGCTTCGAACTCATTTTATTCTCCTCATTGCTGCGCGTAAGTGGGGATTCTAAGCAACCGCCACGACGATCTTGCCGCATTGGCTATTGCCTTCCATGTGGCGGTAGGCGTCCACCGTCTTTTCGAAGGGGAAGACGCGGTCGATCACGGGCCTGAACCGGCCGGCCGAGATCTGCTCCATGACGAAGCCGATCCCCTCCTTCAACTCCTCCTGGAATTTCACGTGGTTGAACATCGAATAGGGGTGCACCGAGGCCTTGGAGCGGATCGACGGCAGGATCGGGATATTGATGTCCAGCCCGTTGAGCATGCCGTAGATGATAACCCGCGCCCCCCAATCGAGCCCGTTCATGTAGTCCTTGGTGAACTCGCCGCTGACTGGATCGAAGACGACATCGACGCCGCGTCCGTCTGTCAGCTTGCGGATCTCTGGCGCGAAGTCCGTGCCCAACCGGGTGATGATCACGTGGTCAGCCCCGACCTTTTTCAGGAATGCCTCCTTGTCGGAACTGCGCGTGGTAGCGATCGCCGTTGCACCGAGCGCCTTTGCCATCTGAATGGCGCCAACTCCGGCACTGGAAGCGGCTGCGGTGATCAACACGTTCATGTGGCGGCCGAGCCCGCCCACTGTCTTCAGTGCGAAATAGGCCGTAAGGTACTGCATCCAGACCGAGCAAGCTTCGGTCGCGGAATAGCCCTCTGGCCAGGGCGCAAGGTAATCGGCTGGGACGATGGCGAACTCCCCCTGAACGCCGTGGCGGTCAGACTGGGTGGTGAAGAAGGGGACGGATGACACCCGGTCCCCCACCTTCACGGACTCGACCCCCGGACCGACTGCATCGACTATGCCAGCCGCTTCCGAGCCGACACGCGACGGCAGCTTGAGCTCGGTATAGTGCTCGCCGGTGATGTAGAGGATGTCGGCGCGGTTAAGGGCGAATGCCTCGACCTTGAAGCGGACTTCGCCTGGCCCGGGCTGCTGCGGTGCAACATCCCTGAGGCTTAGGTGCTGCGGTCCGCCCAGCATGTCAACATGAACGACTTTGGCCATTTTCCGTGGGATCCCCTCTACTACCGGGTTCAGTAGCCGTAGACTTCGCGCGCCCGCTCGGGCGTGATGAAGCCGTCGCGAATATCCGCTTCGATCGCCTTGCGGTTGCGCTTCCTGGGATCGCCGATACCGCCGCCAGTGCCCGTGATCACACGGATCACGTCGTCCTTGTTGACGGTGATGCCCGAGGCGAAGGCATAGCGCTCCGGCTCACTGTCAGGTCGGATCACCTCGACATAGTTGGGCGAACCTTCATTGCCGCCATCAAGACCCCACGGCAGAACGCGCGAGCGCGTGTAGCCGGCGGTCAGGAAGGAACCGTCCCGCCGTATCCGGTAGTCCATGCGGATTCCGCGCCCGCCGGTATATTCGCCCTCACCGCCCGGAGCGGTGTTCAGCTCAATCCGGTCCACGAAGAGGCCGTTGCGAGCCTCCGAAATCTCTGCCGGGCAGTTGTAGGTCTCGCCGTGAAAGCCGGAGAAGATCCCGCTGTTGCCGTCACGGCCACGGCTTGCGCCCCAGCCGCCCACCTGGGGCTCAATGATCGTATACTGGCGCCCGGTGTCGGGGTGGATGCCGCCAATGAATGTGCCGCAGATCGAGGAGAAGTGGCCCGCCGCGAGACGCTCGGGCACATGGGGCGCAAGGCAGCGCCACATCAGGTCATGGACACGAACCTCGGTCTCGAAATAGAAGCCCAGCGACGCAGGTTCCTTGGCGTGAAAGACCGTGCCCTCGGTGGTAAGCAGTCTGATCGGCCGGAAGGAACCTTCGTTGGCCGCAGAATAGGGATCGGTCAGCGACTTGAAGATCATCTGCGCGCAGACCATGACGCCGTCGCGGCTGATATTCGTCGGCCCGGTGTCTTGGGGCGGGTTGTCGCGGAAATCGACGACGAACTCCTTCTCGGAGATTGTGATCTTCACATTGTAGAAGCGACCGTCGTCCTGTTCTTCGGTGAGCTCGAAGGTGCCATGCGGCAGCTTCGCAAGCTCTTGGTAAGAGACCTGCTCGCCGAAATCCATGAAGGAATCCATGGCATTCTCGAACGTCTCCACACCGTATTTGGTGGCGAGGTCGGACAGCCGCTTGGCGCCGATACGCACGGAGGCAATTGCTGCCCAGAGGTCGCCCTCAATGAAGTCAGGCATCCGCGAGTTGATCTTGATGATCTCGAAGACAGGCGCGATGGGCTCGCCCTTGGAGACCATCTTCACGGCAGGAAGCCGCAGACCCTCCTGGAAGATCTCTGTGGCGTCCACGGAAAGCGAGCCCGGAGACTTTCCGCCGACGTCGGAATTATGGGCGATGTTTGCGGTCCAGGCGATGATGCGATTGTCGACAAAGACCGGCATCGCCACCACGATGTCGTTGAGATGGGTAACGCCGCCGTAATAGGGGTCATTGGTGACGAACACGTCGCCCGGCTCCATGTCCCCCGGTTTGTCGAACTTCTTCACCAACACCTGGACAGCCTTGTCGAGCACGCCGATGAAGGCGGGGATGCCGGCACCGGACGTGGCCAGGCGGCCTTGCCCGTCCAGGATTCCGGTGCCCATGTCCAGCACTTCGTAGATGATCGAGCTCATTGCCGTCTTCTTCATCGCCGCGAACATCTCGTCGGCAGTCGCTTGCAGCGAGTTCTGGATAATCTCCAGCGTGATCGGGTCGCTTGGCTTCTTCAGCATGGTTTCTTCCTCACGCCGCAAGGTGGATATGGATATTGCCGTAGCCGTCGATTTCGGCCCGGTTGCCGGGATGCACTACGATGGTGGTGCCAGGGTCTTCGACGATCGCCGGGCCCTGGAATGTCATGCCGGGCTCCAGCTTCGTGCCGTCGTAGATCGCCGCCTCGTGGATACCCTCGAGGGCATAGTCGACCTTTCGGCTGCCCTTGAGGGCCATTTCAGCCTTCGTCCCGGTCGGTGCACGCTCCTTCATGGTAAGCTTGCCGACTTCTGCAGAGGCGACCAGATGAATGCCGACCATCTCGACCGGCGCATCCAGCCGGTAAGTGTATTCGCGCTCGTAGGTCTCGTGGAACGAGGCCGCGATCTCGGAAAGGCGCGCATCGGTGATTGCGCCATCCGCGATCAGCACCTCGGTCGTGTGCTCTTGGTTCTGGTAGCGGAACTTACCGTAGCGCAGGAACTTCACCGTGCTCGGATCAACGCCTTCGGCCTCGAACTGGCTGCGCGCTCTCGCCTCGGTGTCGGCGAACAGGCCTTCGATGAGCGTTGCTGCGCCCGGTTGGAGATCGGCGAGCCGGGTCACGAAATAGTCCCGGCGCAAGTCCGACATCATCATGCCCCAGGCGGAGAAAACCGAGGCGCCTGCCGGAATGACGACCTTGCGCACGCCCAGTTCGGTCGCCAGCGCAACCGCATGCATCGCGCCGCCGCCGCCGAAGGCGACCAGCGTGAAGTCGCGCGGGTCGTGGCCGCGATTGAGCGAGACCAGCTTCAGGGCATTGACCATGTTGTTGTTGGCGATACGGATGATGCCGCGTGCAGCTTCCGTCGCATCGACGCCAAGCTTCTCACCCACCCTGCTGATGGCCGCCTCGCTCGCCGCCATGTCCGCGACCACTTCGCCGCCGCAGAAATAGTCCTTGTTGATGCGCCCGAGCCAGAGGTTGGCGTCGGTCGTGGTGGCCTTGTCCCCGCCCCGGCCGTAGGCAGCCGGGCCTGGCGCCGCGCCTGCCGACTGCGGACCGACATGCAGTTTGCCGAACTCGTCCACCCAGGCGATCGAGCCGCCGCCATTGCCGATCTCGACCAGATCGACCACCGGCACCATGATCGGATAGCCGGCCGAGGCGCGGTCGCGCTCGATCCAGTAGTCGGTCATGATCCTGACCTGACCGTCCTCGATCAGCGAGCACTTGGCTGTCGTGCCGCCAATATCGAGGGCCAGCACGTTGGGCTCGCCGATCAGCTTGCCCAGTTCGGCTGCGCCCCAGAAACCCGAGGCGGGGCCGGATTCGACCATGGTGATCGGGATCTGCGAGACGGACTCCAGCGAGTCCACACCGCAGTTCGACTGCATGATGTAAGGGCTTTGCCCAAGCCCCTTTTCCTTCAGCGCCGCGTCAAGCCTGGAGAGATAACGCTCCGCGGTCGGCTGCACATAGGCCGAAAGCACGGCGGTGTTGGTGCGCTCATACTCGCGCCATTCGCGGGTGATCTGGTGTGATGAAACGGCGGAAATGCCGGGCCACAGCTTGTCGATTTCCGCTTGAACCGCCTTTTCGTGGGTCGGATTCGCATAGGAATGCAGGAAGCAGATGGCAACCGCCTCCACGCCTTCCGCCTTGAAGTCGGCGAGGATCGCGGGCAGGCCGGAAAGGTCGAGCGGCTTCAGCTCCTCGCCCTTGTAGCTCATGCGTCCCGGCAGTTCCCGGCGCAGGTAGCGCGGAACGAAGGGCTTCGGCTTCTCGTACTGCAGGTTGAAGAAGTCGGGCCTGTTGCCGCGGGCGATCTCCAGCGAGTCGCGGAAGCCTTCGGTGGTGATCAGGCCGACCTTCACACCCTTGCGCTCGGTCAGCGCGTTGATGACCACGGTGGTGCCATGGGCCATAAAGTCGATCGAGGCTGGATCGATGCCGGCCTTGGCGATGACATTGAGAACGCCTTGTTCGAAATTGGGCGGCGTGGTGTCGGACTTGGCCGTAATGATGCGCGAGGCGCCGGTTACCGTGTTCGTCTCGAAGCAGACGAGATCGGTAAAGGTGCCGCCGACATCGGTGGTGACGCGGATGGTGGTGTCAGCCATCATTGAGCTCCCGCATTGATGAGACGGTCGTTGAGAAGGAGACAGGCAAGGCCCGGAAGCTTCAGCGCCTCGGCGGCTTTGACCTTGTCGGGCGTATAGAACCCTGCCTCGTGCAGGCAGTTGATGGTGCCGATAACCTCGTCTCCGACGATGATCGGAATGTTGATGACGGATTCGCAGCCCAGCGAAAGGATGAGCTCGTGATCGTCGAACACGGCCTTGATGCCTTCGATGTCGTTGGCGACGAAGGTCTTCTTTTCGTCGATGACCTGGCGTGACCAGTCGGTCTCATTGGCCGGTTTGGTGCCGGAAACGGGGTAGGCGTCCGGCATGTTGGAAAACACGCGCCCGGCAACACGGTCGGCGGGGTCGTGCGTCATGATCGTGAAGAGTTTGACGCCGACGATCCGGTCGGTCAGGACGCGCAACGCCTCGAAGGCGTTGGCTGGCTGTCCCTCTCGCGACGCGATCGCTTTGGTGAATTCGGCATAATCAGACATCGGCGTTCTCTTTCTCCATCAGTTGGTCGCGCAACGCCTGTTCTTCGGCGGTGACGACCGGTACCGCGCCGATCAGGCGGCGCGTGTAGTCGCTTTCGGGATTGGTGAAGATGCGATCAGTTGAGTTGATCTCGACCAGTCGGCCCCTCTCGAAGACTGCGACGCGGTCTGCGATGTTGCGCACGACCGACAGGTCGTGGGTGATGAACATGTAGGTCAGGCCACGGCTCTTGCGCAGTTCGTCGAGCAGTTTCAGCACGCGTGCCTGGACGAGAACATCGAGCGCGGATGTCGGTTCGTCGAGCACCACCAGATCCGAGTGGCAGGCCAGCGCCCGGGCGATCGCGACACGCTGGCGCTGGCCGCCGGAAAGCGCGGCCGGGGTGCGCGAGCGCAGGTCCGCCGGCAGGCCGACCTCCTCCAGAAGCTGGCCGACGCGGTCCCAGCGCCCGGCCCTGTCGCCGATGCCGTGCACGTCAAGTGCCAGGCGCAGCAACGCGCCGATGGTGCGCTTAGGGTTGAGCGAGGACAGCGGGTTCTGCTGGACGAGCTGGATCGCGCGACGGTGGGCAAGATCGCGCCGGGCCGGCAGGACGTTGCCGCGATAGACGATTTCGCCCAGGGTCTGCGGATAGATGCCAAGCACCATGTTGGCGATGGTCGACTTGCCGGAACCGGACTCGCCCACCACGGCCAGGCATTCGCCCTCGGTGACGTCGAAGGAGACGTCGTGCACGGCCCGCACCTCGCGGGTGCCCAATTTGAAGATCTTCGAGACCGATCGCAGGGAAAGAAGAGGCTGGGTCATACCGGGGCTCCAGGTTCTGCGCATCCTTCATGGACGATCAGCGGCGCCAGGAAGTCGGGCGATGCATCGTCGATCTCGGGAATGCCGCCGCCGGTGATGCGCGGCACGGCGCTCATCAGGGCGCGCGTATAGGCATGGCGCGGGTTTTCGAACAGGTCGCGCGTCATGGCATGTTCGACGATGCGGCCCTTGAAGATGACGTAGACACGGTCGGCGAACTCGCGCACGACACCAAGGTTGTGCGAGATGAACAGCACCGAGGTGCGATGCTTCTCGACAAGCTCGCCCATCAGTCTCAATGTCTGCGCCTGCACCGTCACGTCGAGCGCGGTCCCCGGCTCGTCCGCGATCAGCAGGGACGGCTCGTTGGCCAGGGCCATGGCGATCATGACGCGCTGGTTCATGCCACCCGACAGCTGGTACGCGTAGGAGTCCAGCACCCGCTCGGGCTCGCCGATGGCGACATCGGTCAGCGCGGCGACCGCCTTCTGACGCGCCGCGGCCATTTTCAGGCCGGGCTCGGCGCGGAACAGCACCTCACGGAACTGGTCGCCGATCGTATAGACGGGATTGAGCGAGGAGGTCGGGTCCTGGAAGATCATCGACATCTTCGTGCCGCGCAGCCGGTGCCGCTCGGCGTCGTGCATCGACATCAGGTCACGACCATCGAAGTCGACATGGCCGGAGATGCGGGCTGTTCTCAAGCTCTGCAGGAGGCCGAGAACAATGCGCGCCGTCACCGACTTGCCCGAGCCGGATTCACCGACCAGCGCCACGCGCTCTCCCTTCTGGATGTGGAGCGAGATGCCGTGCAACACGTCGACCATGCCGCTGTAGGTGCGGAACTTGAGGGCGAGATCCTCAATGCGCAGTGTCGGTGCGGTCATTGCTCTACTCCCAGGATATCGCGCAGCGCATCGCCGAGCAGGTTGAAGCCGAACACTGCCACCAGGATCGCCAGGCCGGGGAATACGGTGAGCCACCAGGAGTCCGGCAGGTATTTCGAGCCGTCCGCGACCATGGAGCCGAGGTCAGGCGTGGGCGGCTGGACGCCGAGGCCGAGGAAGGAGAGGGAGGATGCGATCAGGATGACGAAGCCGAGGTCGAGCGTCATCTTGGTGAGGATCGAGGGCACGCAGTTCGGCAGGATCTCGCGGAACATGATGTGGGCCTTGCCGGCACCGATCACCTCGGCTGCGAGCACATAGCCCTCTTCGCGTTCGGAGCGGGCCAGATTGTAGACGAGCCTCGTGTACCAAGGCCACCACATGGCGGTCACGGCCAGCATCCCGTTGGTCAAAGTCGGCTCGAGCAGGCCCATCATCGACATGGCGAGGACCAGGGGCGGGATCGACAGGAAGACATCCGTGATGCGCATGAGGACGAATTCCGTCCAGCCGCCGAGATAGCCGGCCGCGAGCCCGATCGTCACGCCGATCGGAACGGCGATCACCAGCACCACGACGCCCAGCAGGAGCGATATGCGGTAGGCATAAAGGATGCGCGAGAAGAGATCGCGGCCGACGAGATCGGTGCCGAAGATATAGGGCCATTCGGGCGCGCGGTTGAAGTTGGCGAAGTCTACGATGGCGCCGCGATGCTCGGGAAACGGCGCGATGAAGTCGGCGAACAGGGCCGACAGCACGACCAGCACGACCAGCGTCAGCCCAAGCAGCGACAGCGGGTTGCGGATGAGTATTGTCAGGGTCCGTTTCATGACGCCCTCTGCGACAGTCGGATGCGCGGATTGATGAAGGCGATCAGGAGATCGACCACGATGTTGACGATGAGGAAAAGCGCCGAGATGACGAGCACGGTACCCACGATGGCGTTGAGATCCTTGCGCAGGATGACGGCCACGCCATAACGCGATAGGCCCGGCCAGGCGAACACGGCCTCGACAAGAAAGGCGTTGCCGAGCATTGCCGCAAAATCGAGGCCAATGATGGTAAGCGACGGGATCAGGGAGGGCCGGAAGGCATAGCGTCGCGCAATGCGGCTCTCGGGAAAGCCGTAGGAATGAGCCATCTCGATGAACGGCTTTTCATAGGTTTCGACCATGTTGGAGCGCGTAAGGCGGGCAGCCTGACCGATTCCGGCCAGCGCCAGAGCGAAGGCGGGCAGGACGATGTGCCAGGCGGCGCTGCCGAATGCCTTCAGATTACCGGCGAGCAGCGTGTCGATCATCTGGAAGCCGGTCACCGGTTGGACGAAGTAGGTGTCCGAGATGCGGCCGGCAATCGGGAATATCGGCAGGAAGTATGCAAAGAGTAGCATCAGGATCACTGCCCAGACAAAACTTGGGGCCGAGACGCCGAGCAATGAAATCAGGCGGATACCGTTGTCGATCCAGGAGCCGCGGTAACGCGCTGATAGCACTCCGAGCGGAAGCCCGATGCCGATCATCATGATCCCGGCCACAATGATGAGTTCCAACGTGGCCGGCAGGAACGTGGCAATGTCGGTCGTCACAGGCCTGTTGGTATAGAGCGAAATCCCAAGGTCGCCGCGGGCGAGGTCTCCGATGAAATAGCCATACTGCATCGGGAGCGACTCATTCAGGTGGAGTCTTTCACGCAGCGTCTGCACCTGCTCAGGCGTGGCACTGGGTCCGAGCGCGATGCGCGCAGGATCTCCCGGAATGATCCGGGCGATGGCGAAGATCAGCATGGACACTCCGATCAGTACGACCAAAGCTGTCCCAAGCCGTCTCGCGATGAGTCGAACGACGGGCGGCATAACCAAATCCTTTTGTGAAGCCGGGTCGGCGCGCCGCCGACCCGGAAATCGGCCTTACTCTTCTTCGTTGACTTCCATCAGCCGGAAGGTGAAGCCCATCTGCGGTACTCCAAAAGCCTTGGACGGATCGGACAGAGCCGGTGCCGAAACCTTCGGGTTTGCAGCAAAGACCGACACCTGATCGTTGATGTAGATCGTAGGCGCGATCTCCATAAGGCGCTTGTTGAGCGCCAAATACGTCTCGGCCCTCTCAGCGTCGGACGAGTCGGTACGTCCCTTCTCCAGGAGCCGGTCAACCTCAGCGTCGTTCAGGTGCTCTGCAGACTGCCAAGTGCCGGCACTGCTGGAGTGATACATGCTGTAGAGCAGCGTATCAGGGTCCCCGGTCACGGCATTGACGAACACCTGCGAGATATGCGGGGTATTCTCCGGCTTGGACACCTGCTCCGAGAACAGCGCCCACGGAACCTTCTTGATGACCGACTTGACGCCGATTTCGGCGAAGTTCGCCTGCATCAGCAGAGCAAAGCGCTCCTCGATCGGAACCTCGCCGATCCAAGAGATCTCGATGGTAAAGTCTTCTGGCTTGTACTTGCAGGCGGCCAGATGCTTCTTCGCGGCTTCGAGGTCACGCTTGAGCGGCTCGCCCGAGGGATCTGAACCGAGCATACCTGCGGGGATGGCACCCGTTGGTGCCTTGCCCTGGGACACTTGGTCAGTGATGGCGACCATCTTCACACCCGCCTCGTAGTCGAAGGCCTCGGCGAGCGCGAGTCGGCAATTGACGTCGTCGAGGGGCGCCTTTTGGGTGTTCAACTTGGCATAGAAGCCCGACGACCCCGATTCGGAAAGCAACTGTGCTCCACTGCCTGCGAGTGCCTTCAGCACTTCCGGCGGCAGCCACTGCGAGGAGATTTCGTGCTCGCCCTGCGTGATAAGCGTCCGAACGGTCGCGGCTTCCAGGCCGTAACGGAAGCGGACGATGTCGGGCGCTTTCTCCGGCACGCCCAGGAAGTAGTCCGGGTTCTTCTGCATGACCGTCTCTTCCTGCGGATTTTGTGAGACGACCGTGTATGCGCCGCTGCCGGCCGAATGCTGTGAAAGATAAGCCTGTCCCCAGTCCTTCATCTCACCGTCGCCGTCGCCGAGATTTTCCAGCACCAGCTTTTTGTCGATGATCGGCAGACGAAGCAGGGCACTGAGGAAGGGCGAGTAAGGCTCAGCCAGATTGAACTTCACAGTGTGAGAGTCGATCACTTCGGCGCTCTGCACCTTTGTGAACAGATATGAAAGTCCCTGCCCCAGAGCTTTCATACGATCAAGCGAGAAGACCACATCCTCCGCCGTCATCGGATTGCCGCTCTGGAACTTGACGTCCTGGCGCAACTTGAAGATCCAGTTGTTGCCGTCTGCTTGCCAACTCTCGGCCACGTGCGGCACGATGCCTGGTTTGCCCTCTTCGGCCGTCACAAGCGTATCGTAGATGTTGAACATCAAGATCGAGTCGGCATAGTCCGACGCCTTGGCCGGATCGATCTCACCGACGGGGCTCTCGTCGAGTCGAAGCACTCTCTCGGCAAAAGCTGGGGCGCTGATGCCACCCACTGCTGCCGCGCCCAAGAGTGCCAAAGCCAAGCCCACTGTGCTTCGTTTCATTTGTTTCTCCCGTTGTCCTTTGTGTTTGATTTTTTCTGTACGTTTGGGCCCGCCGGCGCTCGCCACTAGAGCTGCTACCGCCTTTCCCCTCCGTTGGTGTGCAGAGTCTGGGCATCTTCGCCGAAGACATCCATCGTACCGACCCACAGCAGAACGGCCGGTTTGGTCGAATGATTCCAGGTTGAGTGCATCTTGGTTGATGGGAAATGAATCGAGTCGCCGGCCTGCAGCACCGTCGGCTCCCCTTGGACTTCTACGGTTACCGTACCCTCCAGAACGTAGAACATTTCCTCGCCCTCATGCGCGATCGGCTCGCCCCTATGACCGGGCGGCTCGTGAATGATCACGCTGCGCAGGATGTTGCCGGAAAAGGATGACGAAACGCGCTCGTACGAGAGCGAGTTCGCACCGATGGCATAGACGGAGCGCTGCTGGTTGCGGGTAAATGAGATCTCGCCGGGCGGCTGTGCAAGGAATTCGCCGACCTCGACACCAAGGACCCGGGAAACGGAAACCAGGGAAGACAGGGACGGCGCGGCGATACCACGCTCTATCTGCGAGATGAAGCCGAGTGACAGGCCTGCCCTGTCAGCAACGTCCTTCAGCGTCAACCCAAGGCTTTGCCGCCGATCGCGAAGCCGTCGTCCAAGCGGCATGATCGGATCAGCACTATCAGCTTTTGGCGCTTTCCCCGGAGTCAACCGTGCCTCCTGCGGTTTTTAGTACCACTAAATTTAAAGCAGCACTAAAAACTGTCGTCAAGTAGGTTCGGAAAACAATTCCATTTTTCAAGGAGGCGCCGCACCGTGCCGACGGCCATGATGAAACGGGCATGATGAAACGGGACGGAGGCTTTGCGGGTTTTCGTACTGCGAGACGGCACTGTTGCACAAATTGCATGATGGATTCATCTCGTGAATCCAGCGTGGTAGCTGGACTGCATGATCAGACCGACACCGCCGACCTACAAGACCGGAACTGGCCGAGGTACAACCAAGCGCTCAAGCGCCGAGGCTCGCTGACGATCTGGTTCGATCCCTCCATGACCTGGGAAGCCGCGCCGAGTGGCAAGCGCGGGCGGCAAGCCGACCACAGCGACGCAGCCATCCAGACCTGCCTCACGATGGGTTGATCACGGTCACAGCGCTGGTTTCGTGGCGCGGGCTGCCCCGGATGGCCAGCGACGACCCTGTGACCACGGGTCAGGACAGCGGCGGCGAAAGGGTAGCTTTGAGCCGCGTTGTGCTGCTGGGCACCATCGCCTTTCTGGCCTTTTTCGCCGAGGGCGCGATCCTCGACTGGATCGCCATCTATGTCGTCCGCATGGTCGAGGCGACGGAAAGCACCGGCGCGCTGGTCTACGCCGTCTTTGCCAGCGCCATGACGCTTGGCCGCCTGATCGGCGACCGGGCCAAGCTGCGCCTTGGTGCGGTGCGCCTGTGTCGCGTTGCCGTTAAATATGAGACGCGGCGCGTTGGGCGACATTTCTTGCCCTTAATTGTGAGATTCTGCTGCCAGTGGGGAGGTCCGTTGTCGGGTGCGTTCCACGATCCGATCAACGGCGACTAGCAGGCGCGGTTCCTTTTCGAATGCCGCCAGCAACGCAACCCTTGCAAAACCGTCGATGCCGGCGCTGAACATCACCGCCTTAACCAGCGGGCGCTTCCGGGCCACGGCGATCGCAGCGAGGCAGAACAGTCTCACGTCCGGTCTGGGGCCCTGAAGTGCGAAGGCCGGATCCCCGCGGACCTTCTTGAGCCCCATTGCAAAACGGGCGGCCCGCATCGCGCGACGGAGATCGACGCTGCCGCTGGACGTGGCGGCTTGCTCGAGCATCCGACAGCATGTATCCGGTCTGCCAAGGATCCTCGGGATCGAGCAGATACGAGTGCTGGCCCGTGATCCATGCCCGTCCCGTGATCTGCGGGATGATCACGGTGCGGTCACCAGACTTTTCGACGCTCAGGATCTTGCCGATGAACCGCGAGCCGATGATCGAGGCGTGGATAAGCTCGTCACCGACCTTCATCTGTCCCTTGGCCTGCAACACCGCCATCCGTGCCGAGGTTCCGGTTCCGGTGGGCGAGCGGTCCGACCGGCCCGGCGCCACGATGCAGGTGTTTCGGGTCACCTTGCCGCTGCCTTCGAAGGGCATCGCGAACTGCACGATCGACACGCCGCGCACATTCGGGAACTCCGGGTGCGCGACCTCGAACTGTTCGCGTGCGGCCTTGCGGATCTTCTCCCCGAGGATCGCGAAGTCGCGCGCTTCGTCCGGCTTCACCTCGAACCCGAGCGCCTTGGCGTCGACAATCCCGAAGAACATCCCGCCATAGGCGATATCGAGCGGGATCGTTCCGTGCCCTTCGACCTCCAGCGCCCCGTCCAGCACCGCGGCAAAGGCCGGTGCGTTGCGGAAGGTGATCGACTTGCATTTGCCGTCCTCACACTGGGCCGTCACCTCGATGACACCGCCCGGCATATCGAGCTTGAAGCGCGTCACCGGCTCCTGCATCGGCACCATGCCGGTTTCCAGAAGAACGGTTGCGACACAGATCGTGTTCGACCCCGACATCGGAGGGTATTCGGTCGGCTCCATGATGATCGCGCCGGCCACGCAATCGGGCGAGATCGGCGGCACGATCAGGTTGACGTGACGCGCCACCGAGCCACGCGGCTCACAAATCAGCAGCTGACGAATGTGGTCGTGATCGCGCTCCATGGCGATCATCCGATCCATCATCGTGCTCCCGGCCGGGGGTAGCACGCCGCCGATGATGACATCGCCGATTTCACCTTCGGCATGACAGCCCACGACATTGATGTTCATCCGTGAGCGCATGATCATTTCTCCTCTTTTGGCGAGGCGAAGGGCTTGCCGCCGACGACCCAATCGGTGGGGGCAATCTCCGAGAAGATCACGGTGGTCGCCGTCGGCGAGATACCCGCCCTCTCTTCGAGAACGCGAGTGATCTCGGTAGCGATCGTCATCTTGGTATCGTGATCACGGCCGGGGAAGAGCTCAATTCTGACGATAGGCATTGCGTTCGGCTCCATTGCTGGGAATGTCGGTTCACAAGGATCGGGAGCCGATCGTCTCTGACCCCCGATCGTTCTTAACTACCTCGGCTTAAGCCAGATCGTCCGGCAGCAGAGCGGTCGGAATGTTCTGATAGCAGACCGGGCGCAGGAAGCGGCGGATCGACAGGGTTCCGACCGAGGTCGCCCCGAAGTTGGTGCTGGCCGGATAGGGTCCGCCGTGGACCATGGCGTCGCAGACCTCCACACCGGTCGGAAAGCCGTTCGCAAGCACCCTGCCCGCCTTGCGCTCAAGAATAGGCATCAGGCGGCGCCCGAGGACAGCATCTGCGTCATCCAGATGCAGCGTCGCGGTCAGCTGGCCGCCGAAGCTCCGGGCGAGCGACACCATCTCATCGGCGTCCCGCGCAACGACGACTAGGCCGAGCGGGCCGAAGACCTCTTCGGCAAGGGCGTGGTTGCCGATCCAGTCCGCAGCCGCCACCTTGAAGAGGAAGGGCTTCGCCTCGCGCCGGTCGCACATCGAGGTCAGCAGATCCTGCACCCCGGCCTGCTTGCCCATCTTGTCGGCACCGCTGGCATAGGCGGCCGCGATCCCCTCGGTCAGCATCACCTGCGCGACGGTTTCCGACAGCGCGACGCGCGCGGCCTCGACAAAGGCGTCCGCCTCGCTGCCCTCGATCACCACTGCGATCCCGGGATTGGTGCAGAACTGACCCGCGCCCATCGCAAGCGAACCTGCCCAGGCACGGCCCACATCGGCCCCCCGGCTGGCGATCGCGGCGGGCAACATAAACATCGGGTTGACCGACCCGAGTTCGCCGAAGAAGGGGATCGGCTCGGGGCGCTGCGCACAAAGGTCAAAGAGGGCGCGCCCCCCGGCCAGCGAGCCGGTGAAACCCACCGCCTTGATCAGCGGGTGCTGCACCAGCGCCTGACCGACATCGCGCTTGCCGCCCTGCACGAGCGAGAAGACCCCGGCCGGCATCTTGCAACGCGCGATTGCGGCATGGATCGCCTCGGCGATGATCTCGCCGGTGCCGGGATGCGCGCCGTGACCCTTGACCACAACCGGACAGCCCGCAGCAAGCGCCGCCGCCGTATCGCCGCCCGCGGTCGAGAAGGCCAGCGGGAAGTTCGACGCGCCAAAGACCGCAACCGGGCCGATCGGGCGCTGCATCATGCGCAGATCCGGGCGCGGCAGCGGCGCGCGATCAGGCAGCGCGGCATCGTGGCGGCGGTCGAGATACTCACCAGACCGGATATGGCTCGCAAAGAGCCGCAGCTGCCCCGTGGTGCGCCCACGCTCGCCGTTCAGGCGCGCCTCGGGCAGGCCGGTTTCCTGCGTGCCGATCTCGGTGATCGCCTCGGCGCGGGCCTCGATCTCGTCCGCAATGGCGTCCAGAAACTCCGCCCGCGCCTCGCGCGTCGTGTAGCCATAGGTCCAGAACGCCTCCTCGGCCGCGCGCACCGCCTGATCCACCAACTCGGGCGTTCCGACCGAAAATTCATGCGCCGGGCCGTGGGCGGGTTCCGACTGGAACGTCTGACCGGTTGCGATCCACGATCCCGCGATCAGGTGCTTGCCATGGGGTTCGAAAGTCATCTGGAGCCCTTCCCTTGATGCTGACGCGCGGGGTTCCGGGTCTCGGAATTGCGCCGCCACTTCGTATTTGACTTGTTGCCACTCTGCGGCCCGGCGTTTTCGCCGCAAGAATTCAGTGCCTTAGGCCACGGCCCGCACCTAGCAAGAATTTTCTTTTTTCGCCAGCATTTTTCTTATTTGACTATTTATTCTCTCAAAGTACAAGCTTTCCACAGTCGACCAAAGAATCAACAGAGGGGTTCAACAATGAACAAGATCACCATGATCGCCGCGCTGATCGCCGGGACCGCGATTGCCGGCGCCGCCCGTGCGGACAAACTCGACGACATCATCGCCTCGGGCACGCTGCGCTGCGCCGTCGTGCTCGACTTCCCGCCGATGGGCAGCCGCGACGAGAACAACGAGCCGATCGGCTTCGACGTGGACTACTGCAACGACCTCGCCGCGGCGCTTGGCGTCAAGGCCGAGATCGTCGAGACGCCCTTCCCCGAGCGCATCCCCGCGCTGATGTCGGGCCGCGTCGATGTCGGCGTTGCCTCGACCTCGGACACCCTCGAGCGCGCCAAGACCGTCGGCTTCTCGATCCCCTACTTCGCCTTTGAAATGGCCGTCACCGCCAACGAGAAATCGGGCATCACCTCCTACGAGGGGATGAAAGGTCACACCGTGGGCGCCGTCGCCGGCACCTATGAGGCCATCGCGCTGGAAAAGCAGGTCACCGAATGGGGTGAAGGCTCTTTCCGTCCCTATCAGACCCAGGCCGACGTCTTCCTTGCGCTCAGCCAGGGCCAGATCGACGCGACCGTCTCGACCTCGACCGTGGCAATGGCCAACGTCAAGACCGGCAACTTCCCCGGGATTTCGGTGGTCGGCAAAGCGCCCTTCGACACCGACTATGTCGCGCTGTTCACCAACCGCAACGAATACGGTCTGATCAACTATCTGAACCTGTTCGTGAACCAGCAGATCCGCACCGGCCGCTATGCCGAGCTTTATGAAAAGTGGGTCGGCGGTGAGCTCCCGTCCTTGACGATTCCGAACGCCTATCGCTAATCGGACGCCGGAAACGAAGGCGGCGCGGGGAAGCCCGCGCCGCCTTTCCTTCTGCATCCCATCAGGCAGGACACAGCAATGTTCGGATATACCTTCCAGTGGGACCAGGCCCTTGCCCGGCTTCCCAAGATGCTGGACGGTGCGGTGGTGACGATGGAAGTGGCGGTGCTGTCGATGCTGATCGGCATCGCTTTCGCCATCCTTCTGACCCTGCTGCGCCTCTCCGGCTCTCGCCCGTTGCGCGCCGTCGCGACCAGCTGGGTCGAGATCGCGCGCAACACCCCCGCCCTGTTCCAGATCTACATGGCGCATTTCGGGATCGCCACTTTCGGCATTCACCTCAGCCCCTTCGTCTCACTGCTGATCGGGATCACCTTCAACAACGCGGGCTATCTCGCCGAGAACTTCCGCGGCGCTTTGAAGGCCATTCCCCACACGCAGACGCGCGCGGGCCGTTCGCTGGGCATGTCCCAGCTTCAGGCGTTCCGCTACATCATCCTGCCGCAGATGCTGCGCATCTCCTTCCTGCCGATGACCAACCAGATGGTCTGGGCCGTGCTGATGACGTCGCTCGGCGTCACCGTCGGCATGAACACCGACCTCTATGGTGTCACGCAGGATCTGAACGCGCTGACCTTCCGCACGTTCGAGCTGTTCGCGATTGCCGCGGTCATCTTTTACGTCATCACCAAGATCATCACGCTCGGCGCGCGCCTGATTGCCGCGCGCCTGTTCCGGTATTGAGGGAGACACGACCATGTTCGATACCGCCCTCACCTCCGCCGATCTGATCTTCCTCGCCAAGGGCGCGGGAATGACGATCTTCGTCACGGCGATCTCGGTCACGATCGGGACCGCGCTCGGCATCCTCTTCGGGGTGATCCGGGTTCAACTCGGGGCCGTTCTGGCGACGCCGCTGACGTTCTTTCTCGACATCTTCCGCTCGGTGCCGCTGCTCATCCAGCTGGTGCTGGCCAATGCCTTCATGGGCATGGTGCTGCGCCTGCAACTGTCGGGCTTTACCATCGCCTGCATGGTGCTCTCGCTTTACACGGCCGCCTATTGCACCGAGATCGTGCGCAGCGGCATCGACGCCGTGCCCGCCACGACCCGGCGCGCGGCGCGCTCGCTCGGCATGAGCTGGCTGCAGGACATGCGCTACATCGTGATGCCTCTGGCCACGCGGGTTGCGCTGCCCTCGTGGATCGGGCTTGCGCTCGGCGTCATGAAGGACTCGGCGCTGGTCTATGTCGTGCAGGTGACCGAGCTTCTGAAATCGACCCAGATCCTCATCACGCGCCTGCAGGAACCGCTGTTTCTTCTGATGATCTGCGGTGCCTTCTACTTCCTCATCAGCTTCCCACTTGCCCGGTTCGGCGGTTATCTCGAAAAAAGGTGGTCCAATGATTGAGATCCAGAACGTCCACAAATCCTTTGGCCCGCTCGAAGTTCTCAAGGGCATCGACCTGACCGTCCAGCGCGGCGAAGTGGTCACCATCATCGGCGGCTCGGGCTCGGGCAAGTCGACGCTGCTGACCTGCATCAACGGGCTCGAACCGATCGACTCCGGCAAGATCCTGGTCGATGGCGTCGAGGTCCATGCCAAGTCGACCAACCTCAACAAGCTGCGGCAAAAGATCGGCATCGTCTTCCAGCAGTGGAACGCCTTCCCGCATCTGACCGTGCTCGAGAACGTGACCCTCGCGCCGCGCAAGGTGCTGGGTCTGGGCAAGGCCGAGGCTGAGGCGATCGCCGAGAAGCAGCTCAAGCACGTCGGTCTGGGCGAGAAGCTGACCACCTACCCCGGTCGTCTTTCTGGCGGGCAGCAGCAGCGCATGGCGATCGCCCGGGCGCTGGCGATGTCGCCCGATTACATGCTGTTCGACGAGGTGACCTCGGCGCTCGATCCTCAACTGGTGGGTGAGGTTCTGGAAACCCTCAAGATGCTGGCCGAGGAAGGCATGACCATGATCTGCGTGACGCATGAGATGGCTTTCGCGCGTGACGTGTCGGACCGTGTGGCCTATTTCCACAAGGGCATCATGGCCGAGATCGGCGCGCCGGATCAGATCTTCGGCAACCCGCAGCACCCGGAAACCCAGAAGTTCCTGGCAAGCGTGCGCTAAGACAGCCGCAGGGGCCAAGCCCCTGCCCCACCCAAAGGAAAAGGCGCGGGATCGACCCCGCGCCTTTTGCAATTCGGACGGATCGGATCAGGCGTCGACGGGGGCGAGACCGCTTGCCTCGAACCGATCGAGTTGTGCCATCTCGGCCGCGCTCAGCGCGATCCCCTCGGCCATCGCCTTGCGGCGCGCAGCGAACCGGCGCTCGGACGGCAGGCGTGCGCCCTGCGCCCCGATCGCGGTCAGCAACTTCTCGCCCTCGGCGATCGGATCACGCCCGCTGCGCGCCGCGAAGCTCTGCGGATCGAGCGCCAGAACCAGCGCCCCGTGGCGCGGCAACAGATCGGTGCCGCCCATGAAGTCGAGCGCCTCCTTACTCATGAATTCACCCAGCATCGCGCCCGACAGCAGTTCGACCATCGTCGAGATCGCCGACCCCTTGTGCCCGCCGAAGGTCAGCATCGCGCCGTCGAGTGCGGCGTCGGGGTCGGTCGTCGGATTGCCCTCGCGATCAACGGCCCAGCCCTCGGGGATCGGCTTGCCGGCGCGGCGGTGCAATTCGATCTCGCCGCGTGCCGCAACGCTGGTCGCGAAGTCGAACACATAGGGATACGCGCCCGGGCGCGGCCAGCCGAAGGCGATCGGGTTGGTGCCCAGAAGCGGCTCCTTGCCCCCCGCGGGCGCGACGAAGGAATAGCTCGGGCACATCGAGAGCGAGGCGAGCCCCTCTTCGGCCAGCGCCTCGACATCATGCCAGAGCGCCGAGAAATGCAGACAGTCGCGGATCACCAGCGCCGCAAGCCCCGTCTCGCGCGCCCGTGCGGCAAGCAGATCCTTGGCGGCAGAGAACGCAGGGTTCGAAAATCCGCCCTTCGCGTCGACCTCGATCACCGATTTGCCCGCGTCGTGGATCTCCGGCACCGCATCGGGCGAAACCTTGCCCGCCGCCAATACCCGCAGGCAGCCCTCGACGCGATAGATCCCATGCGATTTGCAGTTGTCGCGTTCGCCCGCGACGATCACCCGGGCCACCGCCTGCGCGCTTTCGGGGCGCACACCCGCGCGCTCGAAGATCGTCTGGACCCGCGCCAGAAGCGCTTCGTAGGAAATGACATGCGGCTCGGCCATGGTCGGCAAGGCTCCTTCGGTAGGTGTTGTGCGGTCAAGCCGGGTCGTTCGAGACCTTCTTGTCCACGTCGATATAGGTGCAGGCCCAGAAGATGCGGGCCTCGTCGTCGTCGAGCGCGCGCAGCCCGTGCTTGAGCGTGCTGTCGAAATAGGCGCAATCTCCGGGTTCGAGCACGACAGGTTTATAGTGCTCGACCACAAGCTCGATCCGCCCCGACAGGACATAGAGCGTCTCCTCGCCGTCATGCGACTCGAGGTCTTCGGGGGCCAGTGGCGCGCGTTTCTCGACCAGCGTGACGAGCGGGATGATCTTTTTCTCGGCCAGCGCGTTGCACAGCACCTCGTATTCGAAATGCTTGGCGCGCACCTTGCGCCCCTGCCCCGCCTTGGTCACGGTCATGCGCGTCGTCTGATGCGCCTCGTGATCGGACGAGAACAGCCGCTCCATCCCGATGTCGTAGGCCCGCGCGACTCGGACCAAATTCTCATAGCTGGGCGAGACGCGACCATTCTCGATCTTGTGGATCGTCGAGATCGCAAGGCCCGTGCGCTGCGCCGCAACCTCGAGCGTGAACCCGCAAGCCTGACGCACCGCTTTCATCCGGCTGCCCAGATCCGAGCGCAGTTGCAGGCGTTCGGCTTCCCAATCATCATTGGCCGCGTCAAGTTCGGCATCGTCGCGGGAAGATTTTTCCATTTGCGTCATATTTTTCTTTTCTTACCAGTTGTGATCGTTTAAGCATATTTCCATGGCGAGTGCAACATTAGCAATCCGTCCATGACAAAGAGAACCCCAAAGTCGGTTCCTGCGATGACGCCATGCGCGAATTGAGCGGAATGCCGATTTTTTGGAAGGCGACGAGGTGACTCATGGCGACATCGATCGTCCCTGCATCGGTTCACGGCCCGCTTCTCGTCTGCGAGGAGGGGCTCAGCGTCTGGGGCGGTGTGAACCCCGCGACGGGCGAGATCGTCGATGCCCACCACCCGCAGCATGGCCGGTCGCTGGCCGGGCAGGTCGTGATGATGCCGACCAGCCGCGGGTCCTGCACCGGAAGTGGCGTGTTGCTGGGCCTGGCCTTCGCCGGGACGGCGCCGCGTGCGCTGATCTTCCGTGAGGGCGAGGACATCCTGACGCTTGGCGCGTTGGTCGCGGGGCGGCTCTTCGGCCACGCGATTGCCGTGCTGCGCCTGACGGCCGCCGAGTATGACACACTTGCCCGTGAAACCGACGCCGAGATCACCCCCGCGCATCTGAAAGCCGGGGGGCATGTCTGGCCGCTCGACCCCGCGGGATCGGCCGACGCCCTCGAACTGACCGAAGGCGACCTCGCCTTCCTCGCGGGCGACTACGGACCGGCCGCGCAGCTCGCGATGGAGATCATCACCACCATGGCCACGGCGCAGGGCGCGCCGCGCCTGACCGACGTGAGCCGCGTTCACATCGACGGCTGCATCTACGCAAGCCCCGCCTTCCTGACCTTCGCCCGCGCGATGGCGGACAAAGGCGGGCGGGTTCGTGTGCCGACCACGATGAACGCGATTTCTGTCGACCATGCCAACTGGCGCGCGCAAGGCGTCGATGCGGCATTCGGGGCGCCCGCCGCGCAGCTGGCCGATGCCTATGTCGAGATGGGGGCACGCCCGAGCTTTACCTGCGCGCCCTATCTGCTGGCCGATCGCCCCACCGCGGGCGAGGATATCGCCTGGGCCGAAAGCAACGCGGTGATCTATGCCAACAGCGTGCTTGGCGCGCGCACCGTGAAGCACGCGGATTTCATGGATCTCTGCATCGCCTTGACCGGCCGCACCGCGCAGGTGGGTGTCTATGTCGAGCGCAACCGCGCGCCGCGCCGGATCATCGACGTGGTGCGCCCGGCGGGCGCCGACGATGCCTTCTGGCCGATGCTCGGCTGGCTCGTGGGTCAGGCCGCACCGGACCGTATTCCGCTGATCCGGGGTCTCGAAGACACCGCGCCGTCGGAAGATGATCTCAAGGCACTTTGCGCCGCCTATGGCACGACCTCGGCCTCGCCGATGCTGCATGTCGCGGGCATCACCCCCGAGGCCGATCTGGCGCCCACGCCCGAGGCCGATCATGTCACCATCGGCCCGCGGGACTTCGCCCGCCTGTGGCGCGAGTTCAATCTGGGCGACGAACAGGTGGATCTAGTGGCGCTTGGCAGCCCGCATTTCTCGGCCGCTGAATGCGCCGCGTTTGCGCAGCTGATGGATGGCACCCATGTCGACGCGAAGGTGACGACCATCGTCACGCTTGGGCGGGGCACGCTGGGCGAGATTGCGGCGAACGGCGTCAAGGACCGGCTCGAGGCGGCAGGCGTCAAGATCATCCCCGACCTGTGCTGGTGCTCGATCTCGGAACCCGTCTTTCCGCCTCAGGCCAAGGTGCTGATGACCAATTCCGGCAAATACGCGCATTACGCGCCGGGGCTGAGCAATCGCACGGTCCGCTTCGGATCGCTCGCGCAATGCGCCGAGAGCACGCGGACCGGCCTCGCCCCAGCGACGCCGCCCGCGTGGATTGCCACGGCCCAGACCTGAACGAACAGGGCAGCGCATGCGACTGCCTTCCCCCCAATCAAATCCAGATAACAAACGGAGCCACCCATGAACAAAGATGTGTTTTTCGGCACGATCCCCGCGCTGCTGACCCCCTGCACTGCCGACCTGCAACCTGACTTCGATGCGCTGGTGCGCAAAGGCCAGGAGATGATCGCCGCCGGCATGTCCGGCGTCGTCTATTGCGGCTCCTGCGGGGACTGGCCGCTGCTGACCGACGAACAGCGGATGGAGGGCGTCGAGCGTCTGACCAAGGCCGGCGTGCCGGTCATCGTCGGCACCGGCGCGATCAACACCAAATCCGCCGTCGCCCATGCCGCCCATGCGCAGAAGATCGGCGCGGCCGGTCTGATGGTCATCCCCCGCGTCCTGTCGCGCGGGCTGTCGGTTGCCGCTCAGCGCAACCACTTCAAGGCGATCCTCGACGCCGCCCCCGATGTTCCCGCGATCATCTACAACAGCCCCTACTACGGCTATGCGACCAAGGCTGACCTGTTCTTCGCGCTGCGCGCCGAGCACAAGAACCTGATCGGCTTCAAGGAATTCGGCGGCAAGGCGGATCTGAGCTATGCGGCCGAGCACATCACCTCGCAAGATGACGAAGTGATCCTGATGGTCGGCGTCGATACCGAGGTCTACCACGGCTTCGTCAAATGCGGCGCGGTCGGCACGATCACCGGCATTGGCACGATCTTCCCTGAGGTCGCGCTGCTGCAGGTTGCGCTCTCACGCCGCGCGGCCGAAGGCTGCCCCGAGGCGGATCTGCGCGCCCGCGAGCTGGCCGAGGCCTTCTCGGTGCTCGCGAAATTCGACGAAGGCGTCGATCTCGTGCTCTACTTCAAGCATCTGATGGTGCTGAAGGGCGAGGCGGAATACGCGCTCAACTTCAACGAAACCGACGCGCTCTCGCCCTCGCAGGCGAAGTTCTGCGAGGCGCAGTTCCATCAGTTCAACGCCTGGTTCGCGAACTGGTCGAAACAGGGCGGAGTGATCGCTGAATGCATGTGATCGACAGTCACACCGGGGGCGAGCCCACGCGCGTGATCCTCGACGGCGGTCCGGACCTCGGGTCCGGGCCGCTGGCCGAGCGCGCGGCGCGGCTGGCGACCGAGTATCGCGATTTCTACCGCTCGGTCATCCTCGAGCCGCGCGGTCAGGCGGCGATGGTCTGTGCGCTGCTGGTCGCGCCGGTCGATCCGAGCTGCGTGACCGGCGTGATCTATTTCGACGCCGAGGCCGTGCTGGGCATGTGCGGCCATGGCACGATCGGGCTTGCAGTGACGCTCGTGCACATGGGGCGCATCGGGCTCGGCGAAAGCCGGATCGAGACCCCGGTCGGCGTGGTGACGGTTGACGTGCTCGACGCGAATACCGTCAAGGTGACCAATATCGAGAGCCGCCGCATCCACACCGATGTCTCGGTCGAGATCGAGGGCATCGGTACGGTCACGGGCGACATCGCCTATGGCGGCAACTGTTTCTTCCTCGTCGATCCGAGCCCGATCCCCGTCACCTCGTCGAACATCCGTCAGCTGACCGATGTCACCGTCGCGGTGCGCGAGACGCTGCGGGCCCAGGGCTTGGGCGGCGAGGTCGGCATGCCGGTCGATCACGTCATCTTCTACGGCCCCGCCGAAACCCACGAGGGTCACAGCCGCAACTTCGTGCTCTGCCCCGACGATGCCTATGACCGCTCGCCCTGCGGCACCGGCAGCTCGGCGCGGCTGGCCTGTCTTGCCGCCGCGGGGCGGCTGGCCGAGGGCGCGGAGATCGTGCAGGAGAGCGTGATCGGCAGCACTTACCGCCTGTCGTGGCGCAAGGGGCCGAACGGCGGCGTGATCCCTTCGATCACCGGCCGGGCCTATGTCATGGCGGAAAGCACACTGATCTTCCTGGAACAGGATCCGTTCCGACAGGGGATCACCCTCTGACGTCTCCTCCCGGCGCCCCGCGCCGGGAGCACCTTCGTTTTCAAAGCGATCGAGAGCTACAATGAGCCATCAGACCCAAAGCGAAATCCTTGTCATCGGCGCGGGGATCATCGGCGTGACCACGGCGCTTGCGCTGCAGGCGGACGGGCACCGGGTGCGCCTTCTCGATCGCAAGGGCGTCGCCGCCGAAACCTCGCGCGGCAATGCCGGTGCCTTCGCCTTCGCCGAGGTCGAGCCGCTCGCAACCCCCGGCATCATGCGCAAGGCGCCCAAATGGCTGCTCGATCCGCTGGGACCGCTGTCGTTGCGCCCCGCCTATGCGCTGCAGATCCTGCCCTGGATGCTGCACTTCTGGCGGGCCACGGCGAAATCGCGCTACGATGCGGCGGTGAACGCCCAGTCCGGCCTGATGCAGCTTTCGCAACAGGCGCTCGAGCGTCTGATCGCGCGGGTCTCGGGCGAGCCCCTGATGCGCCGCGACGGCCAGCTTCAGGTCTATGAAAGCCGCGCCCAGTTCGAGGCGACCCTGCCCACCTGGGAACAACGCCGCCGTCATGGCATCGCCTTCCGCCTGCTCGAGAGCCGCGAAGCGATTGCCGAAATCCAGCCGGGGCTGAGCCCGCGCTTCACCCATGCGGGCTATACGCCCGACTGGATGAACACGGTCGATCCCGCGCTCTGGACCGAGCATCTGGCGCGCGCCTTCGTCGCGGCCGGTGGCATGATCGAGATCGCCGAGGTCACTGGCGTGCGCGCGCATGCGGATGGTGTCGAGGTCACGACCGGGGCCGGGACGCTGCGCGCCGATCAACTCGTCGTCGCGGCGGGCGCCTGGTCGCACCAGATCGCCCGGATGATCGGCGACCGGATCCCGCTCGACACGGAACGCGGCTACAACACCACCTTCCCGACGGCGAGCTTCGATCTGCGCACGCATCTGACCTTCTCGAACCACGGCTTCGTCGTCAGCCGGATCGGCGACGGGCTGCGGGTTGGGGGCGCGGTCGAGCTTGGCGGGCTGAAGCTGCCGCCGAACTACAAGCGCGCGGAACTTCTGGTGCGCAAGACGGTCGAGTTCCTGCCCGGCTTCGATCCGACGGGGGGCACGCAATGGATGGGGTTCCGCCCCTCGCTGCCCGACAGTCTACCGGTGATCGGGCGAGCACCCGGGGCCGAGCGGGTGATCTACGCCTTCGGGCACGGACATCTCGGCCTGACCCAATCCGCGGGCACGGCGGAACTCGTCGCGAGCCTTGCCGCAAGGCGCACCCCGGCGATCTCGCTCGCCCCCTTCGCTGCGCAGCGTTTCTGACGCGGCGCAGCGGTCTGACGGCCTACGGCCCGTGACCTGCCCCCCGCGAAATCCCTCACCGTAATGTAGAGTCTGCGCCAACTTGATCCGACCCCCAACGTTGGACCGCCCGAAGGCAGAGTTTTCCGGCTTCGCTCAGGGTGACGGGCTGGTGACGCCCCCTGATTTCGTCAGCATGATCGGGACTTTGTTGCCGATCGCGCCGTGTGGCCGTTCCTCGTTGTAGTATCTGCGCCAAGCCTCCAACTTTTCGGCGGCGTCCGCAAGGGTCAGGAACCAGTGCTGGTTCAGACATTCCGCGCGGAAGCGGCCATTAAAGGCTTCGATGAAGGCATTGTCCGTCGGCTTGCCGGGCCGGGAGAAGTCAAGGACCACCCCGCGCTGATAGGCCCAGAGGTCCATGTCGCGCGAGACAAACTCGCTGCCCTGATCGACGCGGATCGTCTTGGGATAGCCTGCCGTGCGGCACACCCGATCGAGCGTCGCAACAACGTCCTCGCCGCGGTAGCTGTAGCGCACGTCAAGCACCGGGACATACCGCGAGAAGGTGTCGACCACGGTCAGGACACGCAGTTTCTTGCCAGTCGCCAGCTGGTCATGCACGAAGTCCATCGCCCAGACCTCGTTCGGTCCGACGGCCTTGACACGGTCATCCCGCAGCTTGGCCTTTACGCGCCGCTTCGGCGTCTTATGCCTCAGCTGCATGCCCAACTCCTTGTATATGCGATAGACTTTCTTGACGTTGATGCCCCAGCCTTCACGGTCCAGCAGGACGTGAACGCGCCGGTAACCATACCGCACCCGCGTCTCACAGATCTCTCGGATCCGCTTCGCCACGGCGGCCTGATCGGTGCGGCGGGATTGGTAGTGGAACGTCGAACGGTCGAACCCGATGGCCCCACAAGCCTGCCGGATCGACACCGCCCAATCGCTGCACATCCCGCGAACCAGTTCGCGCATGCGACCAGGCTTCAGAGCTTTCGCCGGATCACGTCCTGCAACATCTCGCGGTCCAGCGTCAGGTCCGCCACGATCTTCTTCAACCGCGTGTTCTCATCCTCGAGCTGCTTCAGCCGCTTCATCTCGGTCGGTAGCAGACCGGCATACTTCTTCTTCCAGCTGAAGTAGGTCGCCTGGCTGATCCCCGCCTTTCGGCAGATCTCCGCAACCGGCGTTCCGTCTTCGCCCTGCTTGATGATGAACGCCTTTTGGGCGTCCGAAAACTTGCTCGCCTTCATGCGATTCCGCTCCTCTCCCAGCCGGAAAAGCGTAGCGGAAAACTCCAGCTTCAGACGGTCCAGTTTCCAGGGATCAGATCAAACTCTGAAGGAGCAGACACATGCGAAAGAGCCGTTTCACCGAGGCGCAGATCATCGGAATGATCAAGGAGCAGGAGGCCGGGATGCCTACTGCGGAAGTGTGCCGTAGGCATGGGCTGAGCACTGCGACGTTCTACAAGCTGAAGGCCAAGTATGGCGGCATGGAGGTGTCCGAGGCTGCCAGGCTAAAGGCCCTTGAGGACGAGAATGCCAAGCTGAAGCGCCTGATTGCGGATACCATGCTGGACAATGTCGTGTTGAAAGACCTGCTGGGAAAGAACTGACGACATTGACGAAGCGGCGAGATGCGGCGCTCCGGGTGATGCGGGATCATGACATCTCGCAGCGCCGGGCCTGTAGGCTGGTTGGTGTCGATCCCAAGACCGTTCGGCGTGAACGCCCGCCGGACAGTGCCGATATCCGCCAAGAGATGCAGGAGATCGCCGGCAAGCGGCGTCGGTTCGGGTATCGCCGGATCGGGGTCCTGCTGGAACGCAAGGGCATGATCATGAACCACAAGAAGCTGTATCGCATCTATCGCGAGGAAGGGCTTTCGGTGAAACGACGGCGAGGCCGGAAACGGGCGCGCGGCACGAGGACGCCGATGCCAGTTGCCGCGTGGCCCAACGCGCGCTGGTCGTTGGACTTCGTGTCCGACAGCTTTGGCGCGTCGCGGAAGTTCCGGATCTTGGCGGTGATTGATGACTGCACCCGGGAATGCCTGTGCCTCGTCGCGGACACCAGCCTGTCAGGGGCGCGTGTCGCCCGGGAACTCAGCTCCCTGATCCGGATTTACGGCAAGCCGGGTTGCATCGTCAGTGACAATGGCACCGAGTTCACCAGTCGGGCCATCCTCAAATGGGCCGACGAGAACGAGGTGCCGTGGCACTACATCGACCCAGGCAAGCCCCAGCAGAATGCCTTCGTCGAAAGCTTCAACGGCAGCCTGCGGGACGAGCTACTCAACGAGGAAATCTTCGACAGCTTGGACGACGCACGGCGAAAGCTGGCGCTCTGGCGCTACGACTACAACACGTTCAGGTCACACTCGTCCCTGGCCAACCAGACGCCGCAGCAAGCGCGCCGGACGCTTGAGCAATTTGAGGGCTTCGCGCCCGGCGCGCTTGCGCCAGACGACCAAGCCGAATACCGAAATCCAAACTGCAGACTCTCGTTATGAATGAGGGACCAGCGGGGTGCAGGTCAAGTTCCATAAACACCAACGGATGGTCACGATCATATTCATACACCAGGAGAAGCTATTGAACCTTCAACGCGCCATCGAAATCGCTGCGGAAGCCCATCGGGGACAAACCGACAAGGCCGGCGCGCCGTATCTGCTACATCCGCTCCGGGTGATGATGTCATTGGAGACCGACGACGAACGGATCGTAGGCGTTCTGCATGACGTGGTCGAAGACGGCCCTGGCTGGACATTCGAGCGCCTTGAGGAAGAAGGTTTCTCGCCGACAGTGCTCGACGCCTTACGCCTTGTCACGAAGAGGCCCGAGGATGAAGGCGACAGCGAAGCCGTCTACGTGGCCTTCGTCCGACGCGCCAAGGGCAACAAGATCGCGCGCCGGGTCAAAACGGCCGACATCCTCGACAACCTGAACGCTTCGCGACTGTCGGCACTGACCGAAAAGGACATGCGCCGCATGAACCGCTATCTGTCTGCTCTGCGAGAGCTGCGGGACGCGGAAGCCTGAAGGGAAAATATCCGGGGATCACTGGAGCGCGGCCAGCACATCGAAGAAATCTTCAGCCAGCAGCTCATCATGCCTTTCGGGCATCGAATTTGCCTCTGTTGAGCGCGGCTCGACGATCCGCCACATTCGGTACCGTCCCTGCCCCGTAACCTCCCGAATGAGGCCCTGCTCGTCCATCCAGTCGATGTTGCGCTGAACCGTTGCCCGATGCGTGCCTGTCAGTTTCTCGGCCATCTGTACTGAGACCAGCGGCCAGCTTGCGAAGAGGTACCGCAGCATCGGCGGCGTCTTGCCCGAGAGGGGAGCCATCGCGCGCTCTGCGGCAGCCGCCCAAGCCTCGATCTCCTCGAGCCTGCGCAGGGCTGCGAATGTCGCGCTCTCCATCGCGTTCAGCCAGCGCGCTAACCGGGCGGGCGGGTCCCCGATCGCGCGGAAGCCCCCTCCCCCGCCCATAGCGATCGGTGCGAAGATCGCGCCGGGCATGCTCCCTGACGGTGCGAGTTCGGTGATCGCAACACGCGACGCCGTCACCGCGGCCTCGAGCGGATCGTCGATCGGCGAGAGATCCGCGACATGCCAGAGATGAAAGCCCATGCAGGCCCGCGTCACGGGGTGGAGGTTTTCGGCCTGATTCATCATCGCAAGCCATCCGGCAGCCCGGTCCTCGAAGGCTTCCCGCTCTGCCATCTCGACCATGCGCGAGGGAGCCTTAGCCTCGTCGAGACGCTCCCCCTGCCCCGGACGGGCGCGCCGATCAAGGAAGGTTTCGAGGTCGCCCACACATGACCGACGCGCCAACGGCGCGGGTCCGCCGGTCAGCCGCCGCACGGTCCAGCCGATCCGGTACAGCGCCTGCGCATCATCCGTTACGGTCGAAACCCGCAGCGCCATGTAAAGGGAAAGCCGGTCGAGGCCGATCCGGTCCTGCGTGAGCCAGCTGAGATCCGATGCCTCGATCAGGGCGAGCCGCCGCCGCCAGCCTGCCGGGCCCCGACGCAGGCGTTCATCGAGGATACCCAACCGGGCCGAGACGCGAGCAAGCTGCGCCGCCTGCCCGGCCTCAGCCGCGCGCCAGGCATCGACGACATCGGATTCCTTCGCCTCAAGCATAGGTCCGGGAGGCAGGTAATCCGGTTCGTCCTCGATCGGCCCGGGCAGGAACCAGAGGTCGGCGTCATCCTTGCCCTCGGACGCCTCCAAGTCTTCGAGAGGCATTTCGTCATAGTCCATGTTTGTCGGGCGAAAGCGGCTCATGCGCGCATTATAAAGCTATTTTGCGCGCTTGACGATGGAATTTGAGGGGCTGCGTTTTTCTCTACTATAGAGGCGCCCGAGGCCCCTGTCTTCTCAAGAACGCTGGAGCGCCTCTCGCGGGCTTCAGCCCATAGATACAAGGCTTCCCGAACTCAGCGCGACGAGGGAAACGCTCCTTGCATTCGTTTACAAACGGTCGTTTATTAGTGGTACATGAAACTGCAAACGGCCTGTTTTGATGCCCCTGATCGGCTATGCGCGCGTCTCAACCGAGGATCAGACCCCCCTGCCCCAGTCGCAGGCCCTGAAATCCGCAGGCTGCGTCGAGATCCATGAAGAACAAGCATCGGGAGGGAACCGCGCGCGGCCCGTGCTGGCCCGCGTGCTCGAGCGGATCGCCAAGGGCGACACGCTGGTTGTCGTGCGCATCGACCGTCTGGCGCGGTCGCTGTCGCACCTCCTCGAGGTGATCGAACGGCTGGAAGCCAGAGGCGCCTTCTTCCGATCGCTCATGGACCCAATCGACACGTCCTCGCCGCAGGGCAAGTTCACCCTGCAGGTTCTGGGTGCTGCGGCCGAGTTCGAGCGGGCCCTGATCCGCGAACGCACCAAAGCCGGGCTAGCCAGTGCAAAGACTAAAGGCCGGGTTGGCGGCAATCCGGGCCTGCGCGCGCGGGATCCGGCGGCGCTGCGCAAGGTGAGGCTGGTCCGGCAGGACGGCTACATGGAGCGGCTGAATGAGACGGCGCAGGACTGGGTTCCCCATGTCCGTCGCCTGCGCCCCAACTTGGCCTGGGAAGACGTGGTGCGCATCGTCAACGGCCCCCTGCCCCGCGAGCGCCAATGGACGCAAAGCCGGCTTTTGCGCGCCGTTAGCGCCTACGTCCGCGACGGCTTTCTGCCCGAGAGTGTGCTCGCCCGCGCCGACCGCCGCGAGACCGACGACCGCCTGCCCGCCATCGTCGCCGCCATCAAGGGCGCGGACCCCGACATCACGCTTCAGGCGATCTGCTCCCGGCTGGAGGCGATGCGCGAGCGCACGCCCCGCGGGCGGACAAGCTGGCAGCCGTCATCCGTGAAGATGCTGCTAGAGCGTGCCGAAAGGCTGGGGCTGCTAGAGTGAAGTCGCGGGAATCGGTCGCACGATTCTGAAGATCTGCGCTACGTAGGCGTCGACAATACATGTTGTGGCCACGACATCGCGGGCTACGAACTGTTGAAGTGCTCTACGAACAAAGTTGCCCAAGACCCTGATACTTCAAGGTTTTTTCTCGTCAGAAATTCGCCGTCTCAACGCCCCTAGGCCGCTCAACGGTTTGGACTGGATTTACTCACCAAATCTGTTAAGGTCTATAAAACAATAAAGACTTGAGGGCAGTGATGAGCGGGATACGGGCCTCCCAAAGATTCGATGTAATGTCCAAGCGGCTCGGTAGCCGGTTGCGTGAACATGCGCAGGAGACGTTCCCACCGGATGCCCAGAAGGGTCTCCGTCGCTTCGCGATGCGGGAAGCGGCCGATCTGCTTCGGATCAACCAGAACACCTTCCGCCATCATGTGTCAAATCTCGAAGGTTTTCCGGAAGGCCTGCTCGAGGGTGGCAACCGCCGCAGCTTCTCTGCCGAGGACATGGTCGAAGCCCAACGCGTCCTTCTTGAGACGGGTAGGATCAAGCCCGATGAGCACCCTCACAGAAGAGCCGGCGAACCGTGCCAGGTCGTGACGATCTTCAACCTGAAGGGCGGCAGCGCGAAAACATCGACCGTTGCTCATGTTGGTCAGCTTCTGGGCCTGCGCGGCTATCGGGTCCTGCTTATCGACCTCGACAGCCAGGCAAGTCTGACAAACCTGTTCGGGGTTACCCCTGAACTCGATCCGGACATGCCGACCTCCTACGATCTGATCCGATCCGAGGGGCCCCTGCCCGCCTCAGATATCATTCGAAAAACGAACTTCCCGACAGTGGATCTGATTCCGGCATCCATGGACATCATGGAGTACGAGTTTGAGGTCGCTTTGAGCTTCAGACACGGTGCCACCACGTTCCACAGTCGGATCCGTGAAGCGCTTGAGCCTGTCTTGAACCGATATGATGTGGTGATCTTCGACACGCCGCCGCAGCTGAACTTCTCGGTGATCTCCGCCCTCTTTGCTTCCACTGGGGTCCTGATCCCGCTCAACGCATCCATGCTTGACGTCATGTCTCTGGCAAGCTTTCTCGGCATGGCGAGCAACCTGATGGGCGTCGTCGAGGCGCATGCTCCCGAGCACGGCCTGAACTTCGTGCGGGTGCTGATCACCCGCTACGAGAACACCGACGGTCCACAGGTCCAGATCTCGTCTCTGCTTCGGACGGTCCTTGGCGATGCGGTCCTCCCTGCCGAGTTCCTGAAGTCGACAGCGGTAGGTGATGCCGCAAACACCCAGCAGAGCATCTTTGAGGTCGAACCTCGCGACGTGAACCGCAGAACCTACGAGCGTGCGATCGAGTCCGTTTCGCGCGTGACCGACGAAGTCGAACGCGAAATCCTCAAGGCGTGGGGGCGTAGCCATGGCGCGTAAGGTCTTCGGGGACTCACTCAAGAACGCGATGGGCAATACCGCAACGCCGGACGAAGGTGCGGATCTCGATCTGAAGCGCACGAGCCCGACAGTCGCTCGTGCGCAGGCATCTGTGCTCGAAGAAGACAAACACGCCACGCGCCTGATTGACCCAAGCACCGTGCGGATGTCCGCGGTCATGGACCGTATCGATCCGAGCGATGGCCTAGAAGAACTTGTCTCCTCAATCCGGGAACATGGGCAAAAGGTTCCCATTCTTGTCCGCCGAACCCAGGACGGAGCACTTGAGATCGTCTATGGGCGCCGCCGTCTTCTCGCCTGTCGTGAGCTTGGTCAGAAGGTGCGTGCGACGGTCATGGAGATGACCGAAGAGGAAGCTCTGATCGCTCAAGGCGTGGAAAACAATGCCCGCCAAGACCCCTCGTTTATCGAGAGGGCCCTGTTCGTCGCTGGGATCATTCGGGAACTTGGTAAAACTGACGAGACACGCAAGAACGCACAGACCATCGCCTATCGGGCACTTCAGATCGACGAGTCGCTCGTCTCGCGGATGAACCGTATCGCAACCGGCATTCCGATGGAGCTGATCCAAGCTATCGGACCTGCACACGGCGTTGGTCGGCGAGTCTGGGAGAAGCTTTTCAGGCTGTGCGAGAAGGACGTCGCGAGAGCCAGAGAAGTTGCCCGTGAAATCCCCCGCAACTTGCCAGGCCCAGACCGACTTGACGCAGCGGTTACGCTGCTTACGGCCACCAAGGCAACTACACCCAAGGTTGAGCAAGGTGAGCGCGTGAAGATCGGCCGCAAAGGCAATCGCATCACCATCGATGTGGACCCTGACCTTGCCCCGCGCGTTGAAGACGCCATCCGGAAGCTGATCAGCGAGCTTCTTGACCGCGGTCAAGATGGCCCAGAGTGACGACCCCGTGTCTTGACCGCGGTCAAGACATCAAGAGCAACGAGCAGAAAACGAAAGGAGGACCGGCTAGAAAAGGAAAGACCCCCCGAAAGCGGTGCTTCCGAAGGGCCTCAATCAGTCTCGACACCTGATTGATACCCCCAAAACGAATCGAGTTCAACACCGCTCGCGGTGACCGGGGAAGCTTTTTCTTCCGAAACACCATGAGACATGTAACCCAAACACGAACCGCCATGGCGGAACCGAGAGCTATTGCCTGCCCTACTATCTACGAACTTCTGGGACCGGTACGCGCCCTGCGGAAAGAACTTGGCCTGACGAGCACCGACATCACAGTCTTGACGGCCCTGATCAGCTTTGTTCCCCGTGATCGACAAACCACAAATGGTGAGACCCCACCCAAACTTACCGTTGTGTTCCCCTCCAACGCCTCCTTGTCTGAGCGCGCAAACGGCGTCGATGAGAGGACCCTACGTCGCTGCTTGGGCCGTCTTGACGCAGCCGGCCTCATCGACCGGAAGAACTCGGCAAACGGCAAACGCTTCCCCCTGAGGTATGGCGGCATCATCCGGGACGCGTTTGGAATCGACTTGAACCCACTGATACAGAACCACGACGCACTGGCGGCCGAAGCGTTGAAGGTTGCGGAGAAGCGTGAACGCCTTCGCTCCCTCAGGGCAGAAGCACTAGCACTGCGCGCATCCCTCCTTCAGGACCAGCGCCTCGACGAAGCGCGATTGTCCTCACTCGGAACGATCAGGAACATCCTTCGACGAGCAACCCTCACGGTTGACGCAATCTTGCAGATCATCGCTGATCTCCGCGAACTCGGAGCCAAGGCCGCGCAGAGCTACGGAGAGTGCGAGAGTTCAAGCGTGCCCATAGACGAAGTCCCTGCACACGACCAAGCCCACAGCGATGCTAGCATGCGCGAAATGTCCGCCAGAAACGGACAAAATGACCGGCAGATAGAGTCCATAAAAAAAGAATATACTAAGAAAGACGAGCAGGCAAAGCAGACCGGCGCTGACCAAAACAGTGCGGGGCCTTCCATGAACCGAGACCCTGCAAAAATGTCATGGACAGACTTCACACATGTCTCTGACTTCTTTCCAGACCCACCTCGAACAGGAGAAGCCCTCAACCGTGTTCTCTTCGATATCGGGCGATTGCTTAGAATACGCCAGGAAAAGCTGATGCGTGGCCTCCAGAAAACCGGCGCTGGACGGCTTCTAGTGATCTTAGATTACCTGTTGGGAAAAGGAGAAACGATCAGGCAACCCGAGGCATACTTTGAAACGATCCTGGGCGCATAGAACAAGCAGCTTGGACTTCTTGACCGCGGTCAAGAACGCCGAAGAGAGAGAAAGGTTGGGGGTTTGATGGGTGACGGGAAGTGAGATCGGGAGAGTGGCTTCCGGCGCCCGTCGTGGAGAAGATATGATGACAAAAGCGGCCCAGAACATCGTCCTGTCCCCCTCACGGGACATCCCCTTCAACAAGCTCATCCTGAGCCAGTCCAATGTGCGGCGCATCAAGGCTGGCGTCTCGGTCGAGGAACTGGCCGAGGACATCGCGCGGCGCGGGCTCCTGCAGAGCCTGAACGTGCGGCCCGTGGTCGATGCTGATGGTGTCGAGACCGGCACGTTCGAGATCCCGGCCGGGGGTCGTCGTTTCCAGGCGCTGTCGCTGCTGGTGAAGCAGAAGCGGTTGGCCAAGACCGCGCCGATCCCCTGCATCGTGCGAGATGCGGCGTCGGAGATCCTCGCCGAGGACGACTCGCTGGCGGAGAACATGCAGCGCGTCGCCCTGCACCCGCTGGATCAGTTCCGCGCCTTTCAGGCTCTGCGCGAGAAGGGCCAGGGCGAGGAAGCGATAGCGGCGGCCTTCTTCGTGACGCCGCAGATCGTCAAGCAGCGCCTGAAGCTCGCCTCCGTGGCCCCTGCCCTGCTCGACGTCTATGCCGAGGATGGCATGACGCTCGAACAGCTGATGGCGTTCACGGTGAACCCCGACCACGGGCGTCAGATGCAGGTCTGGGACGCGGTGAAGAACTCCTGGAACAAAGAGCCCTACGCCATCCGCCGCATGCTGACCGAGAGCTCGGTTCGGGCCTCGGATCGTCGCGCCGTCTTCGTCGGTATCGATGCCTATGAGGCCGCGGGCGGTGTTGTGCTGCGCGATCTCTTCCAGGGCGATGATGGTGGTTGGCTCGAGGACCCTGCCCTTCTCGATCGGCTGGTGGCCGAGAAGCTTCAGGCTGAAGCCGAAGCGCTCACTTCCGAAGGCTGGAAGTGGATCGAGGTCGCGACCGACCTGCCCTATGGCTACAGCCACGGTCTGCGGCGTCTCCTCGGTGATCCCGCGCCGATGACCGACGAGGAAAGCGCGTCCCATGCGGCGTTGCTCTCCGAATACCGCGCGCTGGAGGAGGAATACTCCGGCCAGGACGAGTACCCCGAGGAGATCGATGCGCGCCTCGGTCAGCTCGAGATGGCGATGGAAGCGCTCGAACAGCGGGCCTTGATCTACGACCCGGCCGAAGTTGCGCGCGCGGGCGTCTTCGTCACGCTGGATCGGGATGGCAGCCTGGCTGTCTATCGCGGCTATGTCCGGCCCGAGGACGAGCCGCGCGAGGAGACCGCGGTCCAGGAGGGCGACGACGCGGACGGCATGGGGCAGGGGGGTGATGTCGGGGGTTCCAGCTGGAAACCGTCGGCGACCTCTGCTGGCGGCACCGTCAATACTTCGGGTGGTCAACCGATCGGCGCCGATCCGACCGATGATGAGGACGATGGCGCGCTGAAACCGCTGCCCGAGCGGCTGGTCATGGAACTGACCGCCCACAGGACCCTTGCACTGCGCGAAGCCATCGGACGCTCGCCGGACGTCGCGCTGACGCTCCTGCTCCTGAAACTGGTGACGGATACCTTCCGCACCTCCTCTGCCTCGGGCAGCTGTCTCGAAGCCTCCGTTCGTCACGTCTACATGTCGGCGCAGGCGCCCGATCTGAAGGACAGCGTCGTGGCGAAGCTCGTCGATGAGCGTCACGCCGCCTGGGAGGCCGATCTGCCCCTCGGCGATGATGTGGCGCTCTGGGACTATCTTGCGGCCCTCGACCAGGGCAGCCGTCTGGCTCTTCTGGCGCATTGCCTCAGCTTTGGGATTAACGCGCTCCATGAGAAGGTGAACCCCTACGGTGCGGGCATCTCCGCCAGCGGTCTGACCCGCCGAATGGCCCATGCCGATCTGGTGGCGCGTGCCGTCGATCTCGACATGGTCGAGGCAGGTTGGGAGCCGACGGTGGATGGCTACCTTAACCGGGTGCCCAAGGCCCGGATCCTCGAGGCTGTTCGCGAGGCGAAAGGGGAGGGGACCGCACAGCTTCTCGATCACCTGAAGAAGGGTGAGATGGCCACAGAAGCCGAGCGGCTCCTCAAGGGAAGCGGCTGGTTGCCCGAGGTCCTGCGCCGGACTGATGTCGTGGCGCTCGACGGCGAGGCGGTCGGAGAAAGGCAGGGGGAGGACGCGGGCGAGCCTGAGGATGTCGATCTCCCGGCCTTCCTGATGGTCGATTTGCCGGGCAGCGCCGCGGCGATGATGGCCGCGGAGTGACCTAAGCCATCCGGGGGCGGGGAAACCCGCCCGCGTTCCAATAAACACAACAATATCAATATGATGAATGCGACTGGTCGCATTCGGGATGAGGAATCATGTCTGCAACAACCATCATCGACACAGCCCCCCTCGGGGCACTGATCCGCTACACCGACGGCAGTTCCAAGCCGCCGACGCGCTTCACCAAGAAGCTGGCAGCCTGGGAGCGCTCGAACGGCGTGGGCCGTCTCGTGAAGAAGGAGCCTCCCCGGGTCTATCCGACCTGGACCGCTCCGGCCTCCTTCACCCTGCATGAAGGGAACTTCTCTTCGGACGGGGTGATCCTCGTCACCATCATGCGCAGCCATTCGGCAGACAGCAGTCTGATCTTCGAGGTGGCGGAGGAACCAAAGCTCGGGCAGGTCCGCGTGCTGCTGGATTTCGGTGGTAACACCGAGCTTCTGCATCTGGCGGAGTCTGTCACTGCGGCCGAGCTTTGGAGCGCACGCGAAGGCTATCGCAACGCGCGACTCGAGATCGTCGGTGCCGACGACGGCGAAGGGGCAGGGGGTGCGGACCTGGCCGCCTGAGCCCTGAGATTGTGTGAGGGGCCTGCCGAAGGGCGGGCCTCTCACCGATCGCACCTTCGTCCCGCGATGCCGCGGGGCGCCAAAGGATCCATCTCCCAAGAAGGAGGTCTTCAACGAAGAGCCTGGCCGGGAGGCCGGCGGCGTTCCACGCATCAACGGAACAATCGGCTCCTGACGTTGGGGCACCATCCCCCGCTCGCCATTCCCTTCCTTGCCCCGAATCCCGTCTTCGAGATCAACCCGCGAGGGGTCGGACTACGGGCAAGCCCGTGCCGCCGGGTGGATTCGGG
>Ga0209794_1000500_pt1 | contig 56228 bp, 76 predicted proteins | sample EBPBio232013_DNA_FD_185869 | JGI IMG/M metagenome (GOLD analysis project Ga0209794, IMG submission 185869) | Wastewater treatment Type I Accumulibacter community from EBPR Bioreactor in Madison, WI, USA - Reactor 1_5/23/2013_ DNA (SPAdes)... | ecosystem: Engineered > Bioreactor > EBPR >...
GTCGGAAATTTGTGTAGGATTAAAGTAGGTTCTATATACCCTATATTCGATTTAAAAACGAATATACGCGTATACGGGCCTGGGGCTGGCAAATTTAAAAGATGTTTTGTGGAAAAATCACAGCGGAACTTTTTCTAGTTGTTAACAACTTTGTCTGAGATTATTTTATCCTCATGAAGAGCGCCGAAGATTCCCCAAAAATCCCCAGAGAAAAATTCCCAAGTGATACCCCCTTTGTGTCCTGTAGCAGTACGGGAAATGAGGCCCATGGGATGAGATACGACACTTATTTCATATTCTGGATGGGCCTCTATTTGTGTGTGGGAGCAAAACAATTTTGGCGACAAACGTATTTCGGAGTGGGAACCAGCCCCGGGGAAGCGGTCGGATTTGCCTTGAACCACTTTTCGGGAGACAATCCCTATACGGACTTCACGGCGGGAGTCGCTCGAAACACAGGGTTCGCCGGAACCTCCAAGGTGACAAAGTCCGGGGCCCGCCAGATCTCTTTGGCCGTGAGCAATTTTTTAAACAGCGCCGGGCCCTTCGTCTCGGAAATTAAAGAATGTAGTTATGAGCCTCTTTGGAACAGCAGTTCTCTTGGCTACATTTTTAAAAGATACGAGGAAAAATACAAAGAGATGTACATCGACCACTTGCTCAACGTCGTATGGAAACTAGGGCCTGATCTTGATCCTCGCAGATACGACCCTGGCCATATCCAATTTATTTTTGACGAAGTTCTCGAGGATATTTATCCGAGCTACTTCAAGAGAAAGAAGAAGGGGGATTGACCGATGGGATCTCCAAGAAACCACCCCCTCACCGTACACCATATAAAATTCAACAATGGGGACACAGAGATCCGAGTTCTCAAGGATATTGATGCCTACCACCCGTCCTCCCACTGGCAGGTAGTCGTGTATCTAAAAGGGCTTTTCAAAGAGGCAAACAGCTACTCTCCAGACCCGCATCTCACTGGAGTAAAACCAATAATTGATATTCGATTCTGGGAGACCTCGACTCGGGAAGAAGGAGTTTCAAAAGCCTTCGAGCGGGTGAGGTTCCGCATTCTATACGGACTCGACAAAGAATACCGGGCCGCAATCGACCGCATGTACAGATACAACTCATTGAAAGAAAACTTTGGCGGCCCTGATTCATTAAACCACTATAAATTGTACGATAGATGGGAAGAGTGATGGGGACCGGGATCGCCAACAGAGCAATTTTAAAATTCTTTTCCGACACATTCCCAAAAGAAATGGCAGAGGCTATGAGAGGCTACCAGGGACCATTATATCAAAAGAATATTTCTTCTCTTAGGGGAAATCACATCCGGGTTTACAGACACCGTGGGTTTGACGTATGGGTCGCATCCATTGAAATTAATGTCTCCGATAAAATAATTGAGAGGGTTTCAGAAGCCAGTAGTGGGGACATCATTGATAGAGCTGTTTTACATGAAGAAGCTCCAGAAGCAAAGTTCATCTACTTGTGGGATAGTTCAGACATCTCTCGCCGAGACGCCGTCAAGAGACTCCGAAGCCGAATAAAATATTCCTTTGATCCCGGCTTTAGAAAAAGCATCCGGCGCCTCTTCCCAGAAGATTGGCACAATCAATTTATCGGGCCGTATGCTTTCTCCTACTGTACTTACTACAGGGTGGTTGAAAAATGAACTGGCTAGAAGAATACGAAGTGGAAAAATTCAGAGAGGGAAAAGCCCTTGGGTATCCTATCAGGCCTCTGAGAAAATTTTATTTTGAGGAAAAAAGAACCATGATCCTGATTGGTTTTCGTTTGCGCCATCCAATAGACTCTCCTCTCCTCGGCCCAGTAAAAACCTACTTCGCGGCAATCCGGGCTCGGGATATTTTTAAAGACATGTCGAAAAAGGGAATCAACTGGCTCGACGACAGCGGGGCCCTTCAACCAAAGTATCACCCCAAATGCGGCAAGATCGGGATGTGGGAAACAGCTACTGAGGAGGAAGGCGGCCCACGCAAAGCCCTCTCACGGCTGCGGTTCCGTTTGCAGATGTCTATGGATGAAGAGTACGCCGCCGTCATGCTCCGCCTCCACCCCAAGAACGAGATTTTTAAATTCGTCGGTCCTCTTTCTATTAGGTATATCGAGCTTCCCCAAAGAATTAAATTCCTCAAGAGAGGGAAAAATTCAGTGATTCGAAAATCAATAGGAGCCATACGGTGAGTTCGCCTTTTGAGCGCCGGACAATAGAGCATGCCCAAGAATCTGAGGACAAAAGAACAGTAGTCGAGTTCGTTAGGACTATCAAATTCCGGCGCCCCGGTAGCTACCGCTCGACGACTTTTTATTTCGGTTTCTACTACCCGAGAGCATGTTGGATCGTGATGATGCGCTTTTATATCGGAGATCAACTTTTGTATCTTTCTGAGTCATCCTCGGCTGACGAGGGATTGGTCAAAGCTGTAAAAAATCTCAAGATGAGACACCGCTACTCTTGTAACGAGCACTACCGGAAAACTCTTGATAGAATGGGAATACAACTGAATCCGGGACCAGTACACGAGAGCAAGTATCCCGACTTCAGTTGTCTTTACGGAAACGACAAACCAGGAGGAAATTACTGTGACTCACAACTTCGAAAATGGGCGGATCGCGCGGGCGGAAAAGACGAAATTGGCCACAAACCGTCCCGGAAAAGGCTGCCTTGCTACAACCTCGGGGAGTATTTTTACTAAAATTTTGGGTGGATTTTGGAATTTGGCGGTCTCATTTTGTTCAAACTCCTCGGTGAGGAGTAGCATTATAATCCTGGTTTTAGCAAGCACAAATTTGGGCTGTTCGACCCTTTTTGAGGCCGATTGGAGCGCCCCCGGAAGCCAAAGTTACTCGCGCAAGATGGACAAAATTTCGGAAGATGGGTGGCAAAAAAGTCGCCAATATGTGGCCGCCAGTAAAGAGCGTTTTCAGAGGGAAAATCCCGAATTTTACAAGCGTTTGGAGAAGGCTGTTTCGGACGACACAATCATCATCGAGCGCGACTTCGACGGAGCCCTCTTAATTGGGAAATAGTGAGTGATTCAGCATACTTACGACGAGGAAAAATCGAAAAATGGGTCATTTCCTAATGATTTCAAGGACTTAAGCTAAGTACTTGATAACTACCATCTTTTTTGAATCCATTTAAAATTCTACCTGTAATTTCAATAACTTAGGGGGGTGCAAAAAATGTTGGGTGAAAAAGACCCCCCCAGTAGTAAAGAAAAAAATAATATATATATATATATTCCTGTAAGGATAATAGGATAATAGGATAAGGCAAAATTTTTAAAGGTCGTATACCCTGGCCCAACCATGCTGGAAACCCGAAGTCCAGCAAAATAAAAAATTCCCGGCAAGTGACAACCCCTTCCATCCTTTTGACCTGGCGCAGGCCGGGCCTTGGTTGACAACTTAAATCAGGCTCCCCTAAATCAAGATTCCTCGCCAAACGAGGCATGCACACAACTTGAGGGGGAAACTTGTCCGAGCTTAAGAAAGCCTTGGAGGCGACCGGAATCGCCATCCGCAAATACGACGCCACAAAAGCCAGACCCATCATTACCGACAAAGGTGCTGTCACGATCCCCAAATTCACAACCGATCTTGTTTCAGCTTTGGGGACCGGGCTGATGAACCACCCGGCTGTGGTTGGCGCAATCAACAGCCCTTCCGTGATGACCCAACTTATCGAAGACTATGTTGAGGGCGAGGGCCTTGCCTCAAAAGATTCTTCCGGCCAGATCTCGGTCCCAAGTTCGATGGCCCACCTAACTTTGAACATTGACAGATCCTCCACCGAGCCCGGGGCGAAAAGATTTTTCTGCACAACTCAAGAAGAACTCATGGATCAGGAGACTTCCGGTCAGTTCTACTTGGACAGTTGCGGCGCCTCGATCTCGGATGGAGTTCGTTTAGCCCGCGCGGTAGTCCCGCGATACATGCCGCGAAGAAAGCGCGGGACATTCATCGAAAGGCATCCGGTCACGGGCGCACAGTACACTCACTTCAACACCTATGTCCCATCGGAGTGGGAGCTTTGGAAACTTCGCAACCCTCGCGAATGGAACAAACTTCCCGCGAAGCCTCCCGAAGAGATCATCCGATTTTTAAAACACCTCATCCCTAGCAAGGTCGAGCGTGAGTATCTGTATGCTTGGATCTACACGTCGATGACCTCGCGCTCTTTCGTGTACTTGGTTCTTCAGGGCAGTCCCGGCGTCGGGAAGAACCGCCTCAATGTCTTACTTCGCGCCCTTCACGGAAAGAGCAATTCAGTTTCCGGGAAAAAAGAAACCTTCGGCGCGAACGACAGCCGCTTCAACAACCAGATGCTCAACAACACAATGCTTTGGTTGGATGAACTCAAGTACGGGCCCGACATGGAGCCGCGCATGAAGGAGTATCAGAATCCCTACATCGCAATCGAGCGCAAAGGGATCGACGCCTCTTCGAGCACGGAGATCTACTCGAGCATGGTCATCTCCAACAACTACCCGCGCGACAACTACATCCTGTTCAATTCTCGAAAGTTCGCCCCGCTTGTTCTTGGGAGCCAGGCATTGACCTCTTCCATGACCCCGGAGGAGATCACGCGCATGAGCGAGCGCATGGATAACACCTTTCACACTTTCGACGTGAAGTACGTTGCCCAGATCGCAAAGTGGATCTTACATGTTGGTCCGAAGCATGTGAGTAAATGGCCGAACCTGGAATATCAGGGACCGAAGTTTTGGGAACTCGCACACTCCTCCATGAGCCGATGGCAGAAGATCGCGGTTCTTTCACTCACTACTCAAACTAGATCAGGGATGTTTGCTGGGTGGAACCCGGAGAAGAAAGCTTTTCTTTGGTCTAAGGTTGAGGAAGGACTTCGCCGCAAGAAAGAGTATGAGGCTAAAGACTACCGAGACGCTTCAACCGTAAAATCTTTTTTTGACAATTACTGCGATGAGAAGGGCGTTCGAATTTTTGAGACAGAAGAAGTTCCGGGCTCCATCATCCAGGATTTCTGGGTAAGACCTATAGTTGAGCCAAAGCCAACGGAAAAATCTTCTTCATCGGTTGGGGGAGAAAAAAAAGAGATCTCGGAAAAAAATTTGAAATCAGATCCTACCGAAAAATTAAAACGACCTCCCGGGATTTCATCCTTCCACTGGCGGAAGATGAAGTATGAGTACGAACTAATGCAGAAAGGAAAGATCAGTGAAACCAAAAAAGAACAATCCGACCTCTAAGCCGAAGAAAAAACCCCAGACCCGAAACATTGTCCTTTCTGATGGAACGGTCATCAAGGCTAACGACAACAACAAGGGAAACCTCGCCAGCGGCAAAGTTGGAAAGAACGTCTACAACAAACCTGTGCCGGACGAGGAAGAGACCCTTGAGCCCGAAGACGGATTTGAGGCGGCCAAGTATCCGCCTCCAAAAAAGAACCAAGTGTTTCGAAAAACTTGGATGGGCTTCATCGAAAACGTTACCTCGCGCGTGAATTTTAAGCCGAGCCATTTGCTCACGCTCGAGATCCTTTGTGATCTTTACGTGGAGCTTGAGAGCTTGAATCAGTTCTTGCGCACCAACGGCATGTCCTTCAAGGTCATCACCATCGCCGGAGAAACTCGCCGCATGTATCCCGAGGTCGCGCAGCGAGATAAAGTTCGTAGCCAGATCTACAGTTATTCAAAACAACTCGACTTGTTTCCAAAAAAAGATAGCTCGCTTAAAAGCGGCGATGAAGGAGATGCAGAAAAATGGACGTAGTAGAAACTTGCGCGAACAGTACGCCTCTTTGGGCCAACGCGGTAATTTGGGGCCAGATAGTTGTAAATATCTTGATTTCTGCCTTCAACGTGTGGGTAGCATTTAGAAATAGAAAAGCCATTAGAACAATGGCTCGCATCTTCAACTCCCAAAAATAGGAAATATCTATGGCCGTCAACAAAGTCAGCATGAGGATTCTCGGAACCAAGCATTGCTTGGCGGGGTATCAGTATGCCGAGGATGTTGTGGCCAAGAAGATCACAGCCGGTAAGTACATCATCGCCGCGTGCGAAAGATTCCTAAACGACATCAACAACGACAAAGCCGATTTTTATTTTGATGTCGATGCGGCTGAAAAATATTTGCGCAACGTTCAGAACTTCAGTCACGTTGAGGGGCACTGGGCGACGAAGAATATCAAGTACGAGCCTTGGCAGTGCTGGGTGTGGATGAACATCATGGGCTTCAAGATGAAGGAAACGGGATTTAGAAGATTCCGTGTCGCACATCTTGAGGTCGCGCGCGGGAACGCGAAGTCAACGATGGCCAGTCAGTGCGCTCTTTCTTTTCTTGCGCTCGACAATCCGAACGGGAATCACATCTCAGCCGTTGCTACCAAGAAAGAGCAGGCTCGTATCGTTTTGGACTCCGCCCGGGCGATGGCAAAGAAGAGCACATCATACTTGCGCCACACGGGCGTGCAAGTTCTCGCCCACCAGGTCGTTCACCGACAGAGCAACTCGTACATCCGAGCCCTTGCCGCCGATGCTGACAGCCTTGATGGTTTGAAAGATGTCCTCGCAATCTGCGATGAGCTTCATGCAATGAACCGAGAGGTCTTTGAGGTCGTGACTTCGGGTATGAGTAAGCGCAAAGACTCTCTCGTTCTTTGCATCACGACAGCCGGAAGCAATGTCCACTCGATTGGGTATTCGCAGACCACGTTCGCCAAAAAGGTTGCATCGGGAGAAGTGGACGATGACACTTTCTTCTCTGCGGTCTACACACTCGATGACGATGATGACTGGGCAGATGAAAATGTTTGGATCAAAGCCAATCCGGGCCTCGGTGTTTCGGTGGACATTGCCTCGATCAGATCCAAAGTTGAAAAAGCGTTGGTCACTCCCGCCGACATTTCCAACATTCGCATCAAGCACATGAACCAGTGGATCTCGGAAGCCAACGCGTTCTTCGATCAGAACTTGTGGGACAAGTGCGCGGATAAAAATTTGAAGATTGAAGATTTCAAGCACGCTCCCGTTCGCCTAGGACTCGACTTGGCATCCCACATTGACATCACGGCCATTGGATACGTTTTCAAAAAAGACGACATCTACTATCTCTTCGATGACAGTTTTCTTCCCGAGGACACGATCACCAAAGTAAAAAACGCTTTATACGATAACTGCATTGCCACGGGGTACTTGCACAAGACCACGGGCGCGGTCATCGACTACGACCACATCCGGGCCAAGATCCTTCAGGCCGGGCGGGACTTCAATGTGCTCGAATGCCTATACGACGGCTGGAGCGCGACCGAGACTGCACAGAAACTTCAGGACCACATGAAGATGACCAAGGTCGCGATGAATGTTGGAAACTTTTCTGAGCCGATGAAAAAACTCGACAGCCTCATCCGCTCGGGTAAGGTTCGCCACAACGGATCTCCCCTTTTGCGCTGGTGTCTTGGAAACGTGGTCGCGAAAGAAGACCACAACGGAAACGTTTTCCCAAGAAAGTCACATGAGAAGAGAAAGATTGACCCGATCATCGCTCTCATCATGGCCCTTGCCGGGTGGATCGCTGCCGGAGAAGAAACTTCTGTCTACGAGACCAGAGGGATTAGGAAACTTTAAGCATGCAATACAATCACAGAAAATCGGCCTACAAACAGCTTGAGACAATGATGAGTGAAAGACTCGAGCGCCTGGATGGAGAAGAATTTTCTCCCGGAGAACTTTTCTTGGCCAAGATTCTTATTGCCCACGAAGAAGAGCGAGAGGAAAACAAAAAGTTCCAGAAAAAAGTAGAACAGCTAGAGCTTGGCAAGAGCAAGATAAAACTTTTTGGCGGGTTCCGAAGAAAGGCCCACTATATAACCTACAAGAGGCTGAGATCTTTTGGAAGGGTTCTTGGTGTGTACCCAGTTACCGAAGAATTGAAAAATACTGTAAGAGTCACGGAAAAAATTCTCGGGTACATGAGATATGAGTTCAGAGATTTTAGGTATCAAGAAATTTTTCGCACAACCAGACGTAAAAAAGGATACAAGTGGGACCAGTATGACTTCTCCGGACAAATGGTCAACGCCCGTGAAGATTTCCGATATTATTGAAAATAGACACGGGATCGGGAAAAGAAAAAAATTTTACCGACCAAGATCTCGAGTAGATAGGGGATGTCGAAAAGACTATGCCAGATTTTTACTTATGGAAATTTTCCCGGACACTGAGGTTCCTCTTTTCTTTTTCAGTGTCGGCGCATCAGTTGGTCCCAACTTATCCGCGCAAGAGATTTTTATTTTGCACTTGCTGTGGGAGTCTGGCCGCAACGGGTTGTCCCTCATGCACAGTGGTAAACGAGATTTTCTAATTGCATTGGCTACCGATCTCGGGCTCTATCCGTATCCGAAGTGGTGGAAAGTTCGTAAACGAATATTGGCCATAGGCCGAAGTCCGAGGGGAATTCTATGAAGAAAGAGCAGTACATCCAGTTTCACAAAGATTCATGTCAGAAGCTGATCGACATCACCGCAAAGAAAAATGCGGACTACACCGGAGTCAGTGATGATGCCTTCGCGAATTTTCGCCAGATCGCAGGCCTTGTCGGACCTCGCGCCGGGAACATGGCGGGAACTGGAACGGTGGACATGGTCGCGGTTGGATTCGTGACACGCATGAGCGATAAACTTTCTCGCGTCGGAAGTTTCGTATCTAAAGGCGAACTCATGGTGAAAGACGAATCGGTGCAAGATACACTCTTGGATCTTGCAAATTACTGCATTCTTTTCGCCGGATATTTGAACCAAGAGGCCTACGCCGCCCAAAAACAACGCCCCGAGTCACCTTAGACAAAAGGCGGGGCCTAAAAATCCTGCTTTACACGGGCTTGTATTTTCTACATGATTTCCCACAAGGGGAAATTCATGCCACGTCAACTTGACTTAAACGGCTTCCGCGCAGGGAGTCCGCTTAAAATTTCGAATAAATCGGCCACTGAGGCCGAAATCATCATTTACGCTGGCATTGGTCAGGACTGGTGGGGTGACGGCTCGATGATCTCGGCCAAGAATTTCTTGGAGGAGCTTCGTAAGGTTCCCTCGTCGGTTGAGACCCTCAACGTCCGAATCAATTCTCCTGGCGGAGATGTTTTTGACGGCGTTGCAATTTACAATCTCCTCAAGCAACACAAAGCCAAGGTCATCGTCCACATCGACGGCCTTGCTGCGAGCATCGCCTCGATCATCGCGCTCGCGGGCGATGAAGTTCGCATGGGCGAAGGCGCTCTCTTCATGATCCACCTCCCCTGGACATTTGCCTATGGCAACCGCATGGAGATGGACAACACCATCAATCGCTTGATGGACATCGAAGAGCAGATGCTCGGCATCTACGTCAACAAAACCAAAATGTCGCGCGTAGAGCTTCGCGCAATGCTCGAGAAAGAAACCTGGATGAACGCCGATGAGGCCGTTGAAAAAGGTTTCGCCAACAGTAAAACGGAGCAGACAGTGGCCATTGCGGCCAGTGCAATGAAGTCTCCGTGGATTCACAAACGGCCTGAGAATTTTTTCTCTGACGTTCAGGCCAAGACCCAAAAAATCGAAGACTTAAAAAACAAAATTTCTCAGAGACTAAAGAAGTGATTTGGAAAGATTGGGCTCGGGACTCTCGCTATGAGGTCTCCGAAAACGGAAACGTAAGAAACAAAAGTACGGGCAGGGTCTTAAGGCCATTTGTGGACAGGAGAGGTGTAAATCTTTTTTCTTTTACCTACCAAGGAAGGGGAAGAAAGACTTGGAAAGCGCATAGGATTGTAGCGGAAGTTTTTATCGGAGTGAGTGACATGTATGTAAATCACAAAGATCTAAACCCGTCGAATAATCATTTTTCTAATTTAGAATATTGCACTCCTCTTGAAAACACCCGACACGCCCTGAGAAACGGAGTCGTGATGGGCGGGGGAATCGGAGAAAAGAACGGGAGTAACCGATACTCAGAAAAAGAAATGATCCAAGTTAGGAAATTGTTGAGACTTGGAGTTTCCCGTAGTGAAATTGCAAAGAGAACTGGAGTTCACCGAGACATGGTTCGATTGGTGGACATAGGAAAAAATTGGACTCACTTAAAATAACTATTCTTCAAGGCTGGCTCGCAAGTAAGCGCAGACTCCGGAAGAAGAACGTGGACACACAACAACCATCTCGAAGGAGAAAGATATGACAATCGAACAAATCCGCGCTCGACTTAGCGAGATCTCCGCTTCGCTCGAAGGCATCAAAGCCAGCGACCAAGGCTACACTGACGAACAGTCTAGCCAAATCGACGAACTCAATGCTGAGTTCGAGTCTCTCAGCAAACAGCTTGAGACGGCTGAAAAAGTTGAGCAGATGAAAGCGAAAGCTTCTGCATCGGCTGGTCGCAAGACCACATCGGCCCCTCCCGCTGCCGGAACCCCCACACGCGTTGAAATGACCAACGACCGCTCGGCTCGCTTCGGCGGATTTGAGTCGTCGAGCGCATGGCTGATGGCCGTGAAAAAAGCCGGTCAAACTGGCGAGATCGACAAACGCTTCTCGAACTACATGAAAGAGTCTGTCGGTGAAGACGGCGGTTTCTTGGTTCCCGAAGAGATCTCGGCAGCTATCTTGAAAAAGATGGATGGCGATGATTCTCTCATGCCCCGCACCAACGTCATCCAGGTCAGCGGCAACAACATGACCATCAACGTGGATGAGACCCAGCCCTGGAACGGCGGCATCCAAGCTTATTGGACTGCTGAAGGTGCTCAAATCGTTGAGTCGAAACCTTCGTTCAAACAAGCTTCATGGCGTCTTCAGAAGCTCGCTGCGCTTGTAAAAGCGACAGACGAACTTCTCGACGATGCGACGGCTCTCGAGTCGTACATCATGGGCGCGGCTCCTACCGCCATCGTTCACCAAGTGAACAAAGCAATTTTGACTGGTAACGGCGTTGGTAAGCCTCACGGCATCATCAACTCGCCCTTCACAGTTGCAGTTCAGGCCGAAGGCGGCCAGGCGGCGGACACAGTTGTGGCAGCGAACGTACTGAAAATGTACTCTCGCATGTTCCCCAACTCGCGCTCGAACGCGACTTGGTTCATCAACCCCATGGTTGAAGAACAACTCCGCGTGATGAAAGATGGCAACGGAAACTACATTTATTTGGCTCCCGGTAGCCAGATGAATCAAACACCCTACGCGACCCTGTTGGGCCGCCCGGTTGTTCCGATGATGGGTGGAATGCCCGCATTGGGTGATGTCGGTGACATCTTGTTCGCGGATTTGTCGTACTACTACATGATCCGCAAAGCTGCGGGCGTGAAGTCGGCGACTTCGATCCACCTTCACTTCGACCGCGAGATCACTTCGTTCCGCTTCTCGCTGCGTCTTGATGGTAAATGTCCGTACACTGCACCTGTTAAAACAGAGTACGGTGACTACGAGATGTCTGCCTTCGTTCAACTCCAGTCTCGATAAACCGGAGAAGTGGCCTGATGTTCGGACTGAGCATCGGGCCTCTTAAAAGAAAATCGGTCCAGATACCAAACACCAAAAACAAAAATCCTCACTAGGAGTAAAAACATGGAAGCTTTCTTGATGGAAAAAGCGACAGTAAAAGTTGTCGGCGGTCCTGTTGATTTCAACGACGCTGCAATCACTGGCGCTCGCGTAGATATGCGCAACCTGGAACGAGTGACATTCCTCGTTCTCATGGCTGCTGGAACAACAACCACAACTCACGGGTTCACCCTGAAGCAGCACGACGCGGCCTCTTCTGGCAACTCGTATGATCTTTCGGTAGACAATCCCTATTTCCACAAAATCGGGGCTGCTACGAAGTTCACCAAAGTTCAGCCGGATGCTGCCGCTGCCGCCTACGATCTTCACTCGATCCTGGCAAACAGTGCCGCAATCGTTGCGTTCGAAGTTCTCCCTGAGCAACTTCGCTCGGATTGCCGCTGGGTATCGTTGAACGTAGCTGACGCGGGCGGCGCCCAACTCGGCACAGTTCTCGCGGTAGGCCACACTGAGTTCAACCCTGGTTACAACGAAGTCGTTTAATACCAGATTTGGCGGCCAACCAATGTTGACAGCCATTACGGGGGCCGCGAGCCCCCGTTTCTTTTAGTGCCAACAACCCCAACCCAAGGAGAAGAAAGTGGCCAAGCACACCCACAAGACAGAACACAAAGCCAAAGACAGCCATGAGCCCCGCAAAGAAGCGGCGAAAAAAGAAGAGCCCACGGCAACTGCGGCGAAAAAAGAGAAAGTCAAAACTGACAAAGACGGCGAAGTTGTTGTCAAGATGAAGTTCTCATCGACTCAGTTCTACCGCGATCCCGATGTTCCGATCTTCAACGCCGGAGAAGTCTACGAGGTCAAAGGCGCCGAGTGGATCAATCGCTGGTTGAAGCGCGGCGGTGAAATCGTCGAGGGCGCTCTTCCTATTGAAACTGACAACGAAATGAAGCCTAGTTCCATCTCGAAGGTTGCAGACGGCTCTGAAACCAAAGAAGATGGCAAAGAAAACGAAGCTTTAGTGTAATTTAGGTCGGGGGCTACAATGGGAATCTTCAGAGACATTTGGGCACGAATTACAACAACTGGTAAATACATCGTTAGCCCCCGCCGTTCTTTCTGGATGCGAGGGGGAACCCTCGTAAACGAAGAAAGTGCCATGCAGGTCGCGGCCTTCAATCGCGGCCTGATTTACATCTCCACCCAGATCGCAAAACTTCCGTGGGATTTGAAAGACGCTCGCTTCAACATCATCAAGGGGAAGAAATCAGATCTTCTGAATCTGGCCCCGAACAGCGAGATGAATTCTTTTATGTGGCGCCTTGTGATGGTCCAACAGGCCATCATCCACGGAAACTCTTTTTCTGAAATCGAACGATCAGGAGACGGCCAAGCCGTTGCCCTGTGGCCACTTGAGTCCCAGCGAATGCAACTCCTTCGGACGGATCGGGGCGAACTTGTTTACGCCTACAGCGATCCGACCAAAGGAACGATCTATCTTCCGCCCCGGGACGTTTACCATCTCCGTAATTTTCATACCAAGGATGGGCTCGTGGGCCAGGGAGTGGCCTCTTATGGTCGAGAAGTTTTGGGAATTCAAATCGCTGCCGACAACATGGCGGCGGGATTGTTCCACAACTCTGGGATCCCCAGCGGGGTTTTGAAACACCCATCGAAACTTTCTGACGAGGCCTACAAGCGACTCAAATCTTCTTGGGGCGAAGAAAATGGCGGGAAAAAATCGGGATCGACATCCATCCTTGAAGAGGGAATGGACTACGTTCCGATGAACATCAATCCAGACGTTCTTCAGTTCCTCGAGTCTCGTCAGTTCGGCGTTCTTGAGATCGCGCGTTTCCTCGGCGTTCCGCCGACCAAACTTTTTGACGTGACGGCCTCGACCTATTCGAACGTCGAGCAGTCCAACTTGGAAGTTGCGACCGATACTCTCGACTCTTGGGCTACCAACCTTGAGCAAGAAGCCGACATCAAAATTCTCAACTACCGATACGGAGGATTGTTCACTGACATTGATCTGTACTCAATTTTCCGTGGCGACATGAAAACTCGTTCAGACTATTTCAAGACCATGATGTCGGTTTCGGCGATGACTCCAAATCAAATTCGCGCGCGCGAGGGCCTCCCAGGCTATGGTCCTAAGGGAGACACCTACTACGTGGCGACCAACAACTACACGCCGGTCGATCGCATGGATGAGATTATTGACGCGGACATCACGCAGAAGACAAAATCAAATACGCCCGCTGCTCCCACGGAGAAAAAGCCGACTCCACTTGAGGAAGCTGCGGCCAAGTATCTGTTAGAGAAATAGGAGCGTAGGTGGATCAAGAAGTCCTTCTGGCCCTTCTCTTAAAAAAATTCGAGGAGAAGCTAGAGAATACCGCCATGTCTGCGGGCCACGCTCATCGCGGCCCACGCGGACTTCGAGGACCCCCCGGAGAACCCGGGAAGGACTTCGTATTTTCGGAGCATGAGGACAGACTCCGCGCCCTTGCCAAAGAATGCGCCATCAAATTTTCAGATCTCACTGTCGAGGAAATCAATTCCCTTCGCGGCGCCAAGGGCCGGGACGGGAAAGATGGCCGGGACGGGGCCGATGGTAAAGACTTTGTTTTTGAGGAACATAAGGCCGCTTTTGAGGAAATTGCGGCGAAATTCGCGCTAAAGTTTGAGGACTTCACTGCCGAGCAGATCGGCCTTCTCCGGGGACCTGCCGGGAAAGATGGCCGAAATGGCCGGGATTTCAACGCCGAAGAGCACATGGACACTTTCCGCGCCCTCGCCAAAGAGGTCGCCCTCAAGTTCTCAGATCTCACCGCTGAGGAGATTTCAGAGCTACGCGGGCCGCGCGGGCGCGATGGCCGGGATGGGAAAGACGGGAAGGATTTTGTTGCGGAAGAGAACATGGATCTTTTCCGCGAACTTGCGCAAAATTCCGCGCTTCGTTTTGAGGACTTTAACGCAGAGCAAATTGAGGCCCTGCGCGGGCCGCGCGGGCGCGACGGACGCGATGGCCGGGACTTTGTCTTTGAGGAGCACCGGGAGTACTTTGACAGCCTGAAGCCCAAGTTTTCGGACTTCACCGCCGAGGAAGTCGAGACCCTGAAATTAAAATTCTCGAATCTGACGGACGCGGAAAAAAGCGAATTGAAGCTCCGCTTCCAAGATTTGACAGAAGATGACAGAATTTCTATTCGGGGCGCCCGAGGTGCGCGGGGACAGCGGGGTAGTCAAGGGGTCAAGGGGGACATGGGAGACCGTGGTCCGCAAGGGCCTCGCGGCGCTCCCGGTTTACCAGGCATTCGAGGCCTGCGCGGTTTTTCCGGCAAAGACGGGCAGAATGGCCGAGATGGCCGGGACGGCCAGGACGCGCCCTATATCACCAAAATTGAGGTCGATCAGTATCGAGGCGATGAGGCTGAGTTCATCTTCGAATTTTCTGATGGGTCGCGTCTAACAACCAACAAAGTGAAACTTCCGCGCCCCAATGTTTTCATCGGCGGAGGCGCAAGCGTTGGCTCTGGCTCTGGCGGCGGATCCGGGGAGGACGGGAAATCCGCGTATGAGATCGCCGTGGAGAACGGATTTGTTGGAACCGAGGCCGAGTGGCTTGAGTCTCTGAAAGGCGCTGACGGCCCTCCAGGAGAAAAAGGCGACCAAGGCGACCAGGGCCTGCAAGGTCTCCAGGGCCCGCCCGGAACCGGCACGGCCCAGGTCCTCATGGATGTTCCGTGCGATGAAGATGTTTATGTTGGCGCCATCGTTCGTATGGCGAAAATCAACCAGACTGAGTCCTTCATGAGTGAGTGGACATATTTGAATTTCGTGACGAGCTTGGACTACAGCAATTACGAAACCATCGCCGTGAACTCGCTGGCGGTAGGATTTGTTGAGGCCGGAGCAACGGGAGTCGTGGTTTCCAAATCTTCGGATACGACCTGCGACATCCAACTTGCGGGAGAAACGCCCGAGCTATTCCTGAGTCTTGATGTCACCCAGGACTATTTCTTGAGTTCCGTTTACCCAGGGAAAATTGTTTCCTCTCTTGAGGCGGGAATGGAGCCGGGTCCGTACAGTGTTTTGATTGGAAGATGCACATCTCAGAAAAAACTTTTCATCAACATTGGAGAAAGGATTTTAACAGTGTGAAAACATCCGTAGTTGAAGTTCAAAAAAGATCTTTCCCAATTCGGATAAAAAAACTCCAAGAGCTTTTGAGCGCCAAATTTCCAACATATTCGTCAGTCAGTATTTTCCAGGATCACGTTCACTTGCATTTTGAGGGGGAGTATCCGCCAAAAGGCGTGCGGGCCTTCTATTACTCGATGCTTCCCGAGGAATTTGACCCGAGCCCAAAAGACCTTTACGCGCAACAACTGGACTCCTATCGGCGCAAGGGCTCTGCAATACTGGACCGGATTCAGTTTTTTATTTTCGATTTGAAGATGACGGTGGGGCAAGAGAAGGCGATCTTTTTGGCGACTCGGAACATCCGAGAAGCCATTCAGTGCGGCCTTTTGAGCATCGCCATCACTCTAATTGATGATATTCCAGAGGACTTGGTTCATTCTTTGGAGATCAAGAATTTCATCAGGGGCGAAATCGTCGATGCGACGAACGCCGAGTAAGGCAGGTTGAAAATGTTGGACACTTTGGCAAACGTAAAAGCACGTCTTGGAATCACCACTGGGGATTACGACAGTTTTCTCACCCAGCAAATTCAACTTATTTCCCAGGTCATTGAACGATACTGCCGCCGTAAATTCTTGGCGGCCACGTACATTCAAACCTTCTACTACGCGGACTACAGGCCCTCGAGCATGCTCGAGCTTTATCACTTTCCGCTGATTCAAGTATTGGACGTGGATCAGGGAGGACAGTATTTGGAAGAAAGTCTCTACCGCGCCCACAAGCCGACTGCACGCTTGGTGCGAAATGACGGCGGGCATTTCTTCTGGACAGATCCCACGACCGTCACATACCGAGCGGGGTATGAGACTTGCCCGATTCCGGTTCTCGCGGTTTTGGATGCGCTTGTCAGTGAGCGATACAACAAAAAAACAGCGGGCGTAGATCTGGACTTCGGGGCCAACGTCCAGCGCATCTCGATCCCGGGGGCGATCTCTTTGGACTTTGACTACACCTTGACCAGCAATGAGAGATCATCGGCGTATGGAACGATCATTGGAAACTATGCCAACGTCTTGGATGATTGGCGTTCAGAGCGAGCAGTTCTTGGAACAAGCAAACTCGAATACGTGGAAGAGGTTCCGTAATGCTCAAGACAGCTTTCAACGCTCTTACTCGCCTTCACTCAAAACCGGCCATGCTGAAAAGGCTTGGCCCGGTTGTTAAATTCAGCCCAGTGAGACTAACCCCCTCGAACTATTTCCGGTTTCTCGCCGGTCCAGAGTACACCAAAATCCCAGGATATGAGTTTGTCATTCCGGTGGACTCTATCTTGGGGGAGTTCGCCCAAAGGATTTCTTTTGTGAGCGCCCCGACCGTGGGAGTTTTTCGAATTAAGTTCGGAGCAAACTCCACAACAGATCTCGCCTACAATGTGAGCGCGGCGGACATGCAGGTCGCTATTCGTCTTTTACCCGGAATGAACAACGTTCTGGTGACTGGAAATTTTTCTACTGGCTTTATCATTACTTTCGCGGGACAAGACTCGGCCCCAGCGTTGGGACAAATTACGAACTCGACTCTTGATATTGCCGGGACTTTTTCCCACACGTTTAGCCCATGGGGAGATCTCAAAAAGGGAGATCGGCTCGTCATGGGCTCAACGAATTTGGCCATTGATGAAATCATCTTTATGTATGATCTCGGCGCGAGCGTGATGGGATACCGAGTACGCTGCGACTAACGAGGAGGGATCTTGGCGGATATTTTTGAGGTCTCATATTCTGTCACAGAAAACGGGAAAAAGCGCCGGGAGTTCACTCTTGAGACCGACATCAACGGTGAGGTTTCTCTAAAAGACTTTCTTGATTTCACCAAATCATCTCTCATCGTCATCGCGGATGCGGCCCTCAAGGATGAACAGGCGAACGGATTCGACAAAGAGCCGATCATGTTGGTGGACGGGCGCCGAAGTAAAAACCCGCAGCAAGTCCATCCGCTTGGTAGTTTCGAGTTCATTGCTCGTCAGTCTTTGGGAGAAATTGTTCTTGAGACTTACGAGGCCCTTCTCTACCGCTCGAAAGTAAAAACCGGAACCTACAAATCTTCTCACTACGTTTTTTTGAACGGAACCCAAGTGGCCACGGATGAAGAGTCTTTAAAAACTTGGCTCGACACCAATCCCACATTCAAAGAAACTGACCGGGTTCGCATCGTGAACATCCAGCCCTACGCAAGAAGGCTCGAGCTTCTTGGAGTCACTGCACAAAGGTCCAACAAAAGAACAGAAGACAGGGGACGCCGGAAGAAAAAGGTCACTGGGATCGAAGTGAAGGTTCCGAATGGAACTTACTCATTGACGGTTCGGGCCATGAAATCGAAGTATAAGAACAACGTCAAAATCCGTTTCACCTTCTTGCAGGGATCTCAGCTTGGTCTCTCTGGAGTGTTCAAAGGCGGAAGAAAGGGAAAGAACTCCGCAGGCAGGCCGTACCTGTATCCAAGCATCGTTTTCGATGTCGGCGCTCGCGGAATTCTGTAGGTCGCTATGTCCAGTCTTGCTGTCAGAAATCTCGTCCGTAATTTTTTGGCCGACAAATCCACGGAAAACGTCGTGGACCTCACCGGCCATTTTGAAGATCTGCGCGTGCTTCTTAACGAAGAGGGAATCCAGCCTGACGCCCCGTGGCTCGGCCTGGAATTTATCGGGGACGATGAGCTTCCCGTGTCACTGGCCGCGACCAATGACCAGGGTCTTTACCGAGAGGTGGGCTCCATTGTCCTTCACGTTTGCACCATGGGCGCCATTGGTTGCGGGTACGATCTTGAAAATCGCGGAGAAGTGTTGCGAGATTTATTTCGTGGTGAGAGGATTGGGGGCGTAGTCATTGAAAGTGTGAGCCCCATCCGCACCGGACCAGGCGCTACCCTCGAATTTGAAGGCGGGTATGTGTCGGGGTCCATCACGGTTGGTTATTATTACGACAAAGTATTCTAGCAAGGAGAAGCATCATGAGTTCATCGAATCTGGTTCGTATCGGTTACAAAAAAGAGGCTGTCTACGGTGTGACGCCAGCTTCGGTGAAAGCTGCCCTCGTATCGGGCGACATCACCTTCACGGCTGTGAATGGCGGAGAAGAGGGAAACCAATTCTCGGTCGAGAAGCTCGACACTGTTGCCGCTGGGGCTGAAGTCGCAACGATCCAAGGTAAGAAAATCTCTATCGCAATTGAATCTGGCGTCTCAACCGCGACCCAGGTCATGGCGGCCCTCAGCGCAATCTCGGCGGCTCTTGCCACACTCGGCGTTTCGGCGGCGATCACAGGCACCGCAGGAAACGCGCAGAATGCTGCCGCTGAAGCTCCTCTCACGGGTGGATCAGGTTCTTTCAAGACTGCCCGATTCACTTCTGAGCAGTACACCGGAACTCCCGAGACAACTCAGTCTCAGCAAATTCGAACTGATCGCCAAGCATCTGGACAAGTCGTTACCGGCCTGACCGTTGACGGCGGCCACAACTTTGAATTGGCGAAAGAGGAAGCTCTTGAGGATTTCATCGAGAGCGCGATGTGCAGCGAGTGGGTTTCCACTCCCGAAGTTTTGGTTGCTCTGACCTTGAACAACTCGACGAAAAAACTCACGCGCGTTTCTGGAAGCTTCACGGGCGAGGGAGTTGTTGTTGGCGACTTCGTACAGCTCGAGGGTTTCCCGACAACGGCCAACAACGTGGTCGTCATGGTGACAGCGGTCTCTGCTCTTGAGATCACATACGCTGGCCCCAAAGGAATGGTCTCTGAGTCGGGCGGCGACTCCTACCAAGTCTGCGACAAGATCACGATTGGCATCGAGAAGAAGTCTCTCACCATCGAAAAAACATTCCTGGATCTCACGGACAAAGCCATCGTCTACCGTGGCGCCATCGTGAGCCAGATGGAACTCAATGTTGAATACGGGTCTCTCGTCACTGGTTCGTTCCAGACGAGCGGAAACGGCTACGAGCCCGCCAATGTGGCTTCGGAGTTCGCTTCGTATCAAACCTCGTTCTCTCCTCCGGCAAACACCTCGAGCTTAAACGGCTCGGTGGACATGCCTTTCATCGCGACCAATGTCTCTGGATCTTGGGAACAGGATGCCTTCTGTCTTCAAAACCTGAGCATCAGTCTGAACAACAACCTGACGGTTCAAAACTGTATCGGAAAAGCGGCTCCTGAGAACTACTCGCTGGGGACAGCGGAAGTTTCAGCGGATCTCTCGTCGTACCTGAAGGACACAAACTGGGGGCTTCTCGCGCGCAAACTCTCGCAGCAGCCCTTTGCCATCGGCGGCCTTCTCCAAAACTTTGACGGCTGGTACGGGTTCTACATCCCGGCGCTTCAAGTTTCTTTTGACGACCCGCAGTCTGGCGGCCAGAACCAAGAAGTCTCGATGGAGATGTCTGGAATGGCGAAGGTGGGAGCAAACGGCGAGAAGGCTTTGACTTTCTACCGAGCGCCCACGGTATAGTTTCACGCAGGTGAAATCTGTTGTTTCCTCGGCTTTTACCCACTCACCCCGGTCTTGACCGGGGTGTTTTATTTTGAAATAACTTGTGAACAACTGAGAGGGGAAACATGAAATCGAATCTGAATAAGCTTTTCAAGACCGACGAGAAAATGGAAAAAGAGGGAATCTACTTTGAGGTCGATTCCACCACGGCCTTTAAGATCCGCCGCTTCAACGACAAAAATCCGCGAGCCAAGGCCGCTATGGCCAATCACTTCAAGCCCTACGCCCGGCAAATTGAGTTGGGGACCGTTGACCCGGAGAAAATGCGAGAGATCAACGTTATGATCTTTGTGGACGTTTGTCTGGCTGGATGGGAAGGAGTCCTGGATGAGAATGAAAAACCAATTGAGTTCAATCGGGCCAACGCCATCGAGCTTTTAAAAGAGCTTCCGGATCTGTTTGACACGCTCTGGAAACACGCCAACAATTTTGAGAACTACCGAGAAGACCTGGGAAACTCCTAGAGCGCCATCAGCGATGGTCCTGGAAGTGGCGCAAGGAACTGGCGAACGGCTTCTATTGGAAGCTGCTCGCTGACGGGTTCATAGACGAAAAAGACCAAGAGCCCACCATTACGGGGTTCGAATTTTATTTTGACGCGTTCGGAGAACTTTCGACATCGAGACCTTCTGGTCTTGGTGTTGGAGCTATTCCGTTTACAGCCATCTGGGATTATTTTACGATTTACGAGTTAACGGATTTTGATGAGTTTCTGTGGTTGATTCGAAGGATGGACATGGTCTTCCTCGAATTGCACGCATCTGAGATGAAGGCTGAAAAGAAGAGTAGCAACCCAGGAGTAGCAAATGGCGGCACCAACCCAGGTAAGGCGAATCCAAGTAAAAATGGACGCTCCGGGAGTAAAAGAGGCTCTCGATAGCATGGCCAAGTCCATGGGCTATCTGACGAAGAACACTAAATCGGTTGCCGACAATATGTCTTTCCTGACGAACGCTTTCCGAAGCTGGATCGGATTTCTCGGCGTCCGTGAACTCACGCGCATGTCAGACCAAATGCAAAACTTCACCAACCGTTTAAAGGTCAATGCCCAAGCGGGCGAAGACGTGGCGGTGACGTTGCAAAAAATTGCGGACATTGCCGACCGAACAAATCAGTCAGTCGGGGAAGTCGGCGTGGTCTACAACCGTATGAACCAGGCTTTGAAGTCCTCGGGAGCAAACAGTAAAGAAGTTTTGGCCCTGACTGAATCTCTCATCAACACGTTCCGTATTTCTGGGGCGACCACGACAGAGACCTCTAACGGCATCTTGCAGCTTTCTCAGGCCTTCAATAAGGGTAAACTGGATGGTGACGAGTTCCGATCAGTCATGGAACAAAATGCCGTCATCGCCGACGCTTTGAAAAAGAAGTTTGGCGCTCAAATCTATGACAAGGCCGCATCTGGAGCGATCCGCCTCGGCGACATCGTAAAATTCTTGACGGAGGATTTCAGAAAACTTTCTGGCCAGTCCGCACAGCTTCAGCCGACTTTTGAGCAAACCCTTACCAAAGCGACGAACACCCTCGCGCTTACTGTTGGCAGTCTAAATGACAAATTCCAACTGTCTGCCAAGTTCGCAACTTTGGTTGGATTTGCCATGGAGAACCTTGGCTCTATTCTCGCCATCGTTACCCCGATGCTGATCCTCTGGGCGAGCACGTACATTCCGAACCTGATTACTCAGCTTAACAATCTTCGTATTGCCGGAATGTTGTTCTTCACCTCCAACCCTCTTCTTCTTGCGTTCACCGCCATCACGGTCGGGATTGGCCTTCTCTACGCCAATTGGGACAAGTTCATGAATTTGGTGAACAGGTCTCGCGCGGGACTTCTTGATTTCCTGGCTGACGCTGAACAGGCGGCGTTGGGCCTTCGAAAATCTGGAGTTGCTCTTTTCGGCGGAGACACCAAGGCCCTTGAAGAAGCATCGCAGGGACGAATCAAATCTTTCCGAGACAATGCTGCGGCCATTCGAGATATGGTGAAAGCTCAAGAGGAAGCCGCCGCTGCGGCCAAGGGAAATCCAGGACAGTTGATGACGGAGCAAGAGAAAGCTTTGAAGTCTCTCAGGGAAAAACTGAATGCCATGCCAAAAGACCAAAAGCCGAAAAAAGTGAAAGAAATGCTCGCTGAGTTCAACGTAGCCTTGGACGAAGGGCGCATCTCTCTCCAAGAGTACAATAAAAAGCTCATCGACTTCGAACTCTATAAACTCAATCGCGGGTTTCGTGAAGGGAAGATGGATGTCGTCGCGTATCGCGACAAGCTGCTGGAATTAAATATTCAAGATCTCACTCGCCAATTGAAGTCTGGAGTCATCAGTCTCAATGAGTTCAATTCCATGCTGGCGAATGAGAAGATCTCTGTGCTTACCGAGAAATTCAATCTCGGAAAAATTAGTCTCAGGGAATACAACGAAGAACTCACCAAGCTCGAGGATAAATTTAGACCTGGATCTGCCTTTCAGGCGGGAGCTTTGAGCTATCTCGAGTCCATCGGCACGCTCTCACAGGGAATTGCCAAGGGGATCGAACAAGCGTTCGGACACCTTGAGGACAATCTTTTTGATTTTGTCAAAACGGGAGAGTTCAATTTCAATAAGTTTGCGCAGTCAGTCCTTGATGATCTCACCAAGATCATCATCAAGGCCAGCATCATGCGACCGCTTGTCCAAGGGATCACAGGAATGGACATCTTCACTGGCGGGGGCGGAGACTACTCGACGACCGCTGGAAGTGGAGGCGGCCAGGGCTCCTACTTGATGAATGCCAAAGGAAATGCTTTCGGTCCTGGCGGCGTGACTGCTTTTGCAAACGGCGGGATTGTAGACAACCCCACCATGTTTAGCTACGGGCGAAGCAAGATGGGAGTCATGGGGGAAAAAGGCCCGGAGGCCATTCTTCCCCTCCAGCGCGACGGAGCCGGAAACCTCGGAGTTTCAGGAGCGGGTGCGAATGTCATTGTGAACGTCATCAACCAATCGGGCGCAGATGTGGAGACCAAAGAGTCTTCTGGACCAAATGGCGAACGCGTTCTGGACATGATTATCACCAGCAAAGTGAAGGGCGCATTCGCGAGCGGGGCTCTTGATAAGGAAATGAAAGCCAACTACGGCATCTCGCGAAGGGGGACATAACTATGGCGGCAGCGTGGCCAGCGTTCCTACAGCAACGCCTCAATGAGGCCGGGTTTTCATATCTCTTTGGGGACACAGTTCTTCGTTCGCAGAACGACACGGGCCCGATCAAGAGGCGCCGACGCACAACCAAGTCGGTGGACAAAATCCAATGTACAGTCAATATCAAGTACAGCGATTTTACGGACTTCTACGACTTCTGGGATGTGACTTTAAACGGCGGGGTCACTCCCTTCACATTCAATCATCCGTTCACACAGGTCCCCGCTGATTTTTACATGGCGGAGCCGCCACGAATGTCTCCCCTGGGCGGCCTTGAGTACACACTCTCAATGGTCTGGGAAACGGTGCCGTAGACGTGGCAAATCAACTGTCCCCAGCAATGCTGGCTCAGATTTTTGCCCAAGACTCGGATGATCCGTTCTTGATGCTCGTCACTCTCTCGCATGAGAGTTTTGATGAGCCCATTCGTTTGGTGAATAACACTGAAGAAATCATCTCGCGCGGGGAGACATTTACTCCGTTCCCGATGCGGGCCCGATTTCCTGTTGACGATGGGGAATCCGCTCGCGACTTCACCATGGAGTTTGACAACGTCTCCCTGGACTTGATCGCGGCCATGAGAACCGTCACCTCGCAAATTGGAGTGAAGATCGAACTGATTTTGGCCTCGATGCCGAATGAAGTTCAGATGATTCAGGATGATCTTTTGATCGGGGCTATCAACTACAATCAGTCCACGATTCAAGTCAAAATCATCCTCGATAGTTTTTTGAACACGGAACTTACATCGGAGACCTATGGACCAACGAATTTCCCGGGCCTGTTCTAAACTGGTCGGGACAACATACGAGAAGCTCGATTGCTGGGAGGCTGTTGTGGCCTTCTACCGCGAAGCTTTTGGTTTGTCGTTGAACACGTATTATGGTCTCGAGAGACCTTCGCGCGAGGAGACCCAAGGTCTCATCAAAACAAACGAAGGAAAGTTCGACAAAGTTGAAGTTCCCATGGCCGGGGATTTGATCTTATTCAAAGTTATGGGATTTGAGAGCCACATCGGAATCTACTTGGATGAGCAAACTTTCTTTCACTCGACCAAGGGAGTGGGAGTGGCGATTGACAGATTTGAAAAGTGGAAGCGTAAGGCCGTTGGCTTCTACAGACACCGCGCTTCGGGAGATGCAACTTGATTCGACTGAATTTTAAAAAATTAGAAGGAAGCGGACAAGACAACCTGGAGATTCAGATCCAGGACGGGGAACTCGTTCCTCATGCGGTTGAGCGAGCGTTGGCCGGAGTCGATCTCGGAGAAAGAAAGGCTGAGGAGATTTTCACGGTCGTGGTCAACGGCCACATTATCCCTCCCGACATGTGGCCTTTCACAAAGCTCGCTGGGAGCGACAACGTCCTCATCACTCCGACTCTTAAAGGCGGGGACAACAGCGGCCTTTTCCGCCAAGTTCTATTCGTCGCGATCACTGCGATTGCAACTTTTTACCTGGGCCCGGCAGGTCTTGGTCTTCAGGGCGGGGCTTTGGCCGCCGCAACCGCCGCTGTCACCATTGGTGCCGCCCTTCTCACAAATGCTCTGATCCCTCCTCCGGTTCCCAATCAGGATGGGCTGGGAGGAAAAGACGATATTTCTGGATCCCAGATGTACGCCATCTCCGGGCAAAGCAATGAGGTGCGCAGATTTAAGACTGTTCCCAAGGTGTACGGCGAGCACCGCATGTTTCCTGTCATTGCGTCCAATCCGTACACGGATATGGAAGTTGATCCGGGGACCGGAGAACTTGCTCAGTATCTTTACGCCATCTATGACTTCGGTCTCGGGCCCGCGAGTGTTCGCGATCTCAAAATCGGAAACACGTCGATTGATGAGTTCGATGATTTTCTCATCAACTTTGTGGATTTCAATAAGCCTGCCGTCAATGAAGGACCTTGGGATGAGGCTCTCAACAACCAGCTTCTCTATTACAAGGGCGACCCTACGACAGAGAATCTCTCTATCGCTTTGAACGACAACCAGGCAGCGGGCGGGCCGGAGGATGGTTACAAAGTCATTAGAAATACCCCCGTCAACACGGACAACTCTCCGCAAGAGATCCAACTCACATTCGTAAATCCGCGCGGCCTTTTCGCGGTCAACTCTGGAGGAGTTTTCTCTGAGAGGACAATCAATCTCGACATTCATTTCGCTGAAATCGGGACTGACGACTGGAAGGCCTACAATGATTACGATGAGGTTTCCTCTTTCACTTCGGCTGGCGGAACCTCAGTGTACGATGCCAAGCAGTGGGAAATTCCTCAGCCCCACTTGATGGAGTCTCTTGATCCTGATGGCGGAACGAATCCCGACATTGGACTATTTTTCAATCCGGATACGGGCGGGCCATATCACGTTAAACTTTCTGAGGGCGGCCTTAAGCAAAAAAATCTGGACTATTGGACCGTTTTCACTCCGTACATCAACGTGTGGGTGAGGCCCACGACGTATGGATTCCCTGCTGGCGCAACGAAAGTTTATGCCGGGGTTGAAGAGGGAACTCCGTTTGAGATCATGGAGAACACGACCCTCATCTACAACAACGTGCCTCTTGGGAAAGTGCAGTCGGTTCTTTACATTCTGGCCGGGACTCCTGAGGGGGAGCCCTACTATGAAATCACCCTGCAAGAACCTTTGCAGGTTGATGTTCCTATTTACTCCTATGAGGTTGTCACCCCGGAAACTCGCATCCATGCCACGGACGGAAAATACTACTGTCCGATGGGACCGGCTGGGGAAATGCCGTACAAAAAGTGGTTCATCGGGCCGCCCACACTTGGCAAAGCCCAAATCTCTCGCGCGGACAACGGGACTGTGTACTCGACATTCAAATTCACTCCCAAGAACCCAGGACAATACCGCGTTCGCATCGTTCGCACCTCGACAGTCTCTTCTGTGACAAATTCGGTGTCAGATGAACTCACGCTGGTGGGACTCACTACGCGTTTTGACCGGGCCCCGATCCGCACCGACAAACGCCACGTTTTCCTCGAGGTGAAGATCCGAGCGACCAATCAGTTGAATGGAAATATCACCAACTTGTCGGGGGTAGTGTCTTCGGTTGTCGAGGTTTACAACCCGAACACGGACACTTGGTCGAAGCAGGAATCTAACAATCCGGCCTGGATTTTTACGGATCTCATGATCGGCCAAGGAAACAAGAGACCTCTTGCCAAAGAGCGTTTGCATCTTCCCTCACTCGTGGAGTGGGCGAATTACTGCGACCAAGTTCCGGACTCTCCTGAGGATTACACTTACTCACAAAAGCGTTTCCAGACGAACTTCGTTTTGGACTATACGGCCACTCTTCAAACTGTTTTGAATCAGGTTTCAAATGCGGCCCAGGCATCCATCAACGTCATCGACGGAAAATACGGCGTTTTGATCGACCGTAGAAAAGATGTTCCGGTTCAGATCTTCACTCCGAGAAACTCTCGCGGGTTTAGTTCTTCGCGCATCTACACAGTTCGCCCGCACGGTCTAAAAGTGAAATACATCGAGCCCGGAAAAAACTGGGAAGTCGATGAGGTCATTGCCTATGACAACGGGTACAATGCGGAGAACGCAGAAGAGTTCGAGGAGATCACATCCTTCGCTTGTACGAACATCGAGCAGGCGTGGCGCTTTGGTCGATACAACATTGCCCAGAACCGCCTACGCCAAGAGACGATGTCGATCACCGTGGACTTCGAAGGCCTCGTGTGTACGCGCGGAGACTTTGTCCAGATCACTCAAGATGTGATGCGAGTCGGGGGAACTCCTGCCCGCGTGAAGTCTTTTGACGGGGCTCAAATTACCATCGACGACGGCCTGGAAATCAATCCAGCCCTCACGTATGGATACACCTACCGATCTTCGTCCAATGGACAAATTTTAACATCGACGTGTACGCCCATTGAGCCAGATGTCTTCGAACTTGACGGCTCGATCCCGGCAGTTGGGGATCTCATCGTCATTGGTGAGGTTGGGAAAATTGTCTTTGACTGCATCGTAAAGTCCATCACTCCTGAAGATGACTTCAGCGCCAATATCGTTTTGGTCGAAAAAGCGGACGCCGTTTACGACGCGGAATCCACAACTGTTTTCCCCGAGTATCAAGCGAAGATCTCTACCACTTCAGATCCCAACTTCACTCCTCCAGGAACGATTGAGAATTTTGTCATCGCCGACAGCGGATGGGAATGTGCGGATGCCGGTTATCGCTACTTCACGCTTCTGGACTGGGACATTCCGACTGGATCAGTGTACGAGATTTTTGAAATCTATGTGAATGACGGTCGAGGCTTCACCCTGGCGGGGACAACGCGCGACTCATTCTACAACTACACGGTTGCCCCTGATCGTCTCGGAATCCAACATAGCTACAAGGTGCTCGCTGTCTCTGTCACTGGTAAGAAGCTCGAGCTTGTTGCGGTCCCGACGATCACGAATACCCCGGTCGCAAAAAACACTCCTCCTTCCGATGTTGAGCGGCTCTCGACTGACATCACGGGAGAAGTCCTTCAGCTTTCGTGGCCGCAGGTGAATGACTGCGACGTGAAAGAATATTTGATCCGCTTCTCGCCGACCCAGGATGGATACTGGGAGTATTCAATTCCCTTGCTGCGCGTGGATCGAAATACGACGCTGGCATCCACCCAGGCCCGCACAGGCCTCTATCTCATCAAGGCTGTGGACTTCAACGGCAATGAGTCGGTCGTTGCCGCCCGCGCGATTACGACCATTCCGAATCTTTTCAATCTGAATGTGATTGAGGAGATGACTGATTTCCCGGACCTTGGCGGAGGTTTTGAGCAAACGGAACAGGACAGCGGGGCCTTGGTCCTCCAGACTAAAGTTGTGGGCGGAGTCGGCACCAATGAGTATTACGAAGAGGGTTACTACTACTACGAGAACCTTCTCGATTTGAGCGAGATCTACACTGTTCGTCTCCAGTCTTTGATCCAGGCCGAGGGCTACACCATCGGCGACCTGATGATTAATTGGGACACTCTCGACTCGGTGCAATACTTGGCAAACTCTCGCAACTCCGAGTGGGATGTCGAAACCCAGTACCGCTCGACAGAGTCGCTCAACGTCATGGCCGAGTGGATCACTCTGGATTCGGTAGACCCGCTGTCCACGGGAGTTTCCGACAACTTCACCGAGTGGCGCAAGTTTACCATCGGGGATGCGACGGCCCGGATTTTCCAGTTCCGCTTGAAACTCATCAGCAACAAGCCTAACGTGACACCAAGAGTTTTTGACGGGACAATTCGAGCAGACATGCCAGATCGGTATGAGGCTTACGCCAACCTCGTCGCAACAGACACGGATGGGTATGAGCTTATTTACGATCCAGCGTTTGCGGGACCTACTACTGGTGTTGCAGTTCAGATCTCTATTGATGGAGCAGAGTCAGGAGATCGTTGGGAGTTCGACTACAGAGACAAAACCGGATTCAAGATTCGTTTCTACGATGCTTCTAATAATCCGGTGACGAGAACATTTGACGCAGCAGTGAAGGGCTACGGCAGAAAAGCCGCCAGCATCATCTAAGAAAGAGGGAATATGAGCCAACAAATTTTTACGACCATCAATCCAACGACCACATCTGGAAGTCAGCTTGCGACCATCTTGGTAGATTTCAAAGATGCAATGGTTAGTGGGATGAGCGGAACTTCTCGCCCGGCAGCTTTACAAGCTGGGGGTGGATGGATCGACACGACCAACGGCGGCAGCCCAAACTTCTATTGGTCTTACAAGATCTACACGGGATCGGTAGACATTGAGGTCTTCCGCGTGAATCTGGCGACGGGGACGGCGAGCATTTCGGGAAGTGATTCCTCTTTCTCAATCTCGAAATTCATCGGCGATGCCACAGCCCCTCTTCTCCAGTTGGTCAAGCGCCGCGTGGCCAGCAACGGCCAAGTCTTAAATGGCGACGTGCTTGGTGAGGTTCAATTCATTGGTCGCACCAACACCTCGACCGACCCGATTGTGGCTCGAATCAAAGTCGTAGCTTCGGATGACGAAACCACTTCAGCCTCGGGCGGATATTTGGTCCTGGAGGCAACCCCTACTGGAACAGCCGCGATGGCCGAGATGGCCCGCATCGTGGACAACAAAATGTCCATCGGCGGGTCCTTCGCCCCGGTTCGCACAATGCACGCCCGGGGAGACGGTATTCGATCTGAGCGCCGGGCAGATGACGCCAATGCGGGCGTTGTTGAAATCAAGAAGAGACGCATTTCTGGAACGGGCGCAGTTCAAAACAACGACATCTTGGGCTCTTATCGCTTCGTCTCTACTGACGATGCTTCGGCGGATGCGATCACCGCCGCCATCATTGCGACAGCAACTCAGGCCCACACTTCTACAAATCAAGGAACCAAGCTCTCTTTGATGGCAATGAAGGATGGGGCGAACACGTTGTTTGAGGCCGTGACGATTCAGGCGATGGCTGATTTCAAAGTCCCCGTGAAAATTTACGCGCAGACTTTGGACACTCAGGACATCCCGACAACAGCTTCGATCACCCAGCTTTCGGCTGGGAAATACATCGCCAATTTCACAGGCTCAACAGCGACTCAAATTTTGGGTGTGGACTCTGGCGGAGACACTAAAACAATTTTGATTCACAACGGATCTTCGGCAAATCTGACCCTGGTCCACGCGAGTGGAACAGCTACGGCGGCGGACAGATTCAAGCTTCCAAGCGGACGCAATATTGTCGTGAAGCCGGATAGCTCGATTGAACTCTTCTACCACGTCGGAGACTCTCGATGGAAAGTGAAGTCGGGCGCTGGCGGCGGGGGAGAGGCGGTTCCGTTTGGATCTGAGTCTTCGCCGAGAACAATTGCGGCGGCGGTCGGGATCACGACGGCGGCTGGCCACATGGACAGCGGCGCTGGGTTTAACTTCCTGGTTGCCCAGGGCCCGACAGCGGCAACGGTTGTCGCAGTATCGGCGAATCCGCAAATCGAGGCCGGAACAATCATCGGCCAAGAGATGGTCATTGTCGGCGCTGATGATGACTCAGTTATTAAGTTGAACAATGGTAATGGTCTCTCATTAAACGGAGAATGGAACTCATATAAAAACGCATCCCTGACTCTTCGTTGGTCGGGATCTACGTGGATCGAAACAGCAAGGAGGGACGTGTGATAGGAGATATTAGGGAGCACCATATAGAAAGATTTTTTTCCTCTTTTAGTAGAGAGGATGGCGGGTGCTGGGTGTGGAGTAGACATAAAGACAAAGACGGATATGGGAAATTTAGAATAGGGAAAAATAAACAAAGGGCTTCTAGGGTATCTCTAACAATCTCATTGGGAGTAGATATTCCCCGGGGCCTTCTTGTTTGTCACAATTGCGACAACCGCTCTTGCGTAAATCCTTCTCATTTATTCCTTGGTACTCCCAAAGATAACTCCAGGGATATGGTGGCAAAAGGAAGACACAAAAACGGAAAAATTAGCGACGCTGCAATAAAGAGAATGTCTAAGTTCTCCAGACAAAGAAAAAGAAATAAAGATGGAACTTTCGACAGGATTGAAACAGCAAGGAGAGAAGTATGAAGTATTTAATTTTTAAATTGCTGGCGGCCTCAATGGTCGCCATGGGCGTGGCAAGCGCCCAGACAACTCCAGGAAAGGTTGTCCAGGGGACGATCTTCCCTGGAATCACTGGACAAGTTCCGAACTACGTCATCGCTCCTCAGCCCAGGTTCTCATCGGACTTGAGCACGGCAAATACAGCCACCTCGAGCGCGACACTCACTAGGGACCTTACGGTTTTGATGGACGGAGCGGCCACTTGGAAGTGCGACACTTCGGCGCAGTTTGGGTACTGCGAATTCAAAATGAACATCATCAATTCTCCGGATCAGTCGGGGAGTTGCATGGCGAAAGTTTCCGTTATTGGAGATGCCTCTCTTTACAAGATTCAGGTCTGGGACCCTAATGCCGGGGCTCTGGTAAATGAGCTTCCCAATCCCATGGGTAACTACACAGTAGCGACCGAGGTTCCACTCACGGCTCTGTGCGGACAGTCTCGCTCAATTCGCGTTTACCAATCTGAGGCTGGAACTTCTCCGGCAATTAATTTTGGTCGAATGAGCTACGGCAAGAACGACCAAGTAATTAACTTCATGCAAGGTGGGCAGTGGGTAGGATCGGTGCGATATGCAGCCACTGCAAACTGTCAGTTTGTTCGATCTAATGCCGCTTACGGAAACTTCTCTGCGGACACAGACTGCCCGACGATGACTGTAGCCGGGGGACTCTCATACCCTGGCAGCAAGATCCCTGGGTACATCGTCAACTCTGTTCTGCCTGGGCGCTACCAGCACATTTGTACCGGCGCCTTCATGACGAGCACTACCTCGAACTGGGGTTTTAGATTCACGGATGGGACAACCACGTTTGGAGAGAATGCCGGTGCTCAACAAGGGAGCGCCGTTAACGTCTCATCTCTTGGCTCTATCAACGGAGCGATTTCTTACACGGCGCCTCAGTCAAACGTGACTTACCAGATTCAGGGCAAGGCTGGGACAAACAATCATTTCATCGACGTTCGCGACGATTCTTTCGAGTGCAACGTCTACTACTTCCCATCCGCCGAACTCCAGGCCATCCGCGCGGATCAGACGAACTGGGGATGGACTAACTTCGGTCCTATCACTATTACCGGAACAACTTCGAACCCTACCAAGGCAACGACGACAGTTTACGACGAATTCTGGGCTCGTCGAAATGGTGAGAACCTTGACATCAGCATGCGCTACTACCACACGTCCGCGACAGGAGCGGCGGCAGGTTCAGGCGACTACCTTTTTGCAATCCCCGCTGCTACTGGCTGTCAAATTGATTCGAGCAAGGTTCGATTTTACACAACGGTTATCACAGCAGGTTCGGCATTTCCTGTGACTTCGGGACGTGGAACAATTACAGCTTCTGACAACTCTGCTCAAATGGTGGGCCAAGCCCTTCTGTATGACGCCACTCGATTTAGGATGGCGGGAGCATGGTCCGCAGGTTCTGGATCTAATGGTCGTGGCGCAGTTGTCTCAAACTCCTTCCATTTGACTCAAGGCGTACTTTCCTACAACGCAGACTTCAGCGTCCCCTGCGTCGGCTGGCAGCCCAACCAAGGCGCCCCGCAGTTGGTGGGTTCGACGTACTCCACCTATGCTGGTAGCACAAAAGTCGAATCTGCGTCGATTTCAAATAACGGAACCACGGCAACGGCCACCGATGGCTTGCATTGGATTTCTTCAGTTACCCGTAACAGCACTGGAAACGTCACGGTGGTCCCCAAGACCCCCTGGTCTTCAGCGCCGAATTGCCCAACTTCAATCGACTACTCTGTAACGCAAACGAACGGGAGAAGCTGCTACTACGTGAAGGCGGCGAGCACAGGATCATCTCTAAACTTCAGATGCGACAACCCTGGAAATGGATACGCCGACCTGAACTTTAGCTTTGGCTGTTTTGGACCCCGCTGATGAGAATCTCCAAGGTCGCCCACACCACTGAGGTGGGCACGACTATCTCAAGCTAAGTAGACCAACAGAGCCCGGCCAAACTTCTGGCCGGGCTTTCACAACATCTCCCGCAAGGAAACATCCCCGTGGCCAAATATTATTTTACGGTTTCTTCTTTCTCGGGGATTTTTTATTTCTTGCCGACCATTTGCTACCGCTTCAAAGATTGCAAATGTTTTGAGGCAAGCTTTCTGTTAGGAAATTTCTCCATAACACTGGGCCGTCTTTGCTCCACATCCATGGAGGAGTATTTGGCGCAGAAGTCCAGAACTTCCGTCTAGTTTTAAATACACAAACCGAAATACTATTCTTGATCTGAAAACGTATTTGCAGCACGATTTTACCTAGACGAGTCATCATCTAGGAGAGGTAGCCACATCATGCTCAATTTTCAGACTGCAAAAGAGATCGCAACCAGTAAGCCCGTAATTGTCACCGCCGTCATTGGCGTCATCGCCCTAGGTCTAGCCCCAGGATCTTTCGGGGCCGCAGATGAAAATATCCTCAACTTCTTCTCCGAAACCGCCCAGAGTGAAATCACCAAAGCCGGTTTCTTCTTCACCATGGCAGCCTGGATTCACGCAGGCCGTGTCAAAAAAGAGATCTCCTCGAGCTTCGAGGGTCTCACCTCAGCCATCGACAAAGTTGCCGAAGCCTTCCGAGAAGATCTCAGAATGCACAGCGAAAAGTTGGACAAACTGTCATTTCGTGTTCAAATGTTAGAATCCAACGTAAATAAGGCTGTGGAAGAAATTCAACCAACCAAGGAGTAAGGTATGATGGAAGGAAAAGAGATCGAAAAAGAATACGATGGCGGCGCGGGCAAGCTGATCGTGGATGTTGATGACAAGGGTGGTGTTATCCTGTCGAACGTCTACGAAAAAGACCTCGACGGCTTCGCAAAAATTCGCAGCACGACTGAGATTGAGTCAAACATCTTCGTCCTCGCTGAGAAAATTGCGGCTAAAACTGAAACCACTTGGGACGACAAAGCCATCGCTGGCCTGAAGTCTCTCTTGGGCGTGAAGTAATATGGCCCTCGTGTCCGGTCCCGTCACCAAACATAAGTTGACCGGGATCGGGGAGGCGAGCGCCAGCGCGGTGCTCGCCCTTCTTTCCACCAACCCCCAAACATCTTTTTTGGCGATTGGCATTTCTGGAAAAATCATTTTCTGGGGCCTTTCCAAGGTCTTCACTCTCGCCGCAAGCGGCGGTCTCGTGATGATGAACATCGGCGCCGAAAAACTTCTCATCGCAATCGAGAAAACAGACTATGACGGCTCCCGCGAAAAAGCGGACAAGCTTATTGAAGAGATCCGCAAAACTGGCCGAGATCTCACTCCCGAAGAAATCAAACGCATCGACGCTGAGGTCATCAAAAGCTTCCGTAAATTCGGAAGATTCGTGAGGAACCGCTAATGACTAGAGTCTTTTGGATCTTCTTTCTCGCCTTCGTTCTCTTTTGTATGGCAATGGCAAATGTTGCCTGCTCGAGTATCAAGCTCTCAGACTTCAAAGCCCACATCACCCTGCCCGCGTCCGGTGACGGCTATTACGTGAAGACTGTAACGGATGAAGAGGGGACTATCCCCAAAGCACAGTGGGAAAAAATGCGGGCCCGGGGCATCGTCCTCATGCCCGAAGACTGGGCCATTCTCAAAAAAGACACTCTCTCAAACTGTCTTAAGCACGAATGCAAAGAACTCGTCGGCGTTCTCGATGAGCTTTTCTACAGCCTCGACGCCGCCCTCAAAGAAGTGAACAAGCTCAAGAAATAGGTTTGCGTTTCATATTAACGGAAGCCGCGTTGTAGGCGCCGGTCTTTCGCGCGTGACAGGCCTTACACAGGCACTGAAGATGTTTTTCCACCGGGCGCGGGAACATCCGCGCGAACATATCATCCCAGCTTCCGTTGAAGGAGGTGTATCCTCCGATCTCAACGATGTGGTCCACTTCCATGTCCGTCTCGTGGCGAAACCATTTCTGGCATTTCGCACATTTCCACAACCACTTGTAAATTGGAGTTCCGTCCTTCGTCGTCTTCTCCAGGACTTTTCTCCGGGAAAGAGCAAGGATTTCTTTTCGGCCTGACCATGTTACCGATGCTTTGCGCAACTGCTTAAAAAAGAACTCGACTTCTTCGAGCGTGTATTCGCGGGGATTGCTGTGGCTTGTTAACAACTTCTTGGACATTGACAACAACTTTACCAACTGCGAATCCTAAACGCCAGCAATAGAACAGTCGATGAGGGGAAAATCGGGATGTCCAAGTCTGCAAACTTCAAAGAGCCACGGCTCTTATTCCTAGATTTTGAGTTCAACAAACTGGTAGAAGAAAATGTGAACCTGGTCTCATGCGTGACGCATGACTCGTCCAGCGGCATCACTCGAAAATTTTGGCTCCACAAGAACGAGAAAAACCAGGACGCGCTCCGTAGACATCTTAGAAACTACGACTATATCGTGGGCTATCAGTGTGTGGCCGAGGCCCGCAGTCTGTATTCTCTCAATATTGACCCGCTCTCTAAAAAATGGATCGACCTCTTTCTTGAGTATCGAATGCTTTCAAACCACAACGACAAGCTCAACTGGGGGAAGCAACTCGTAGAAGGAAAGGTGAAATTCGTCACCAAGCCCAAGCCCAAGTGGGAGCGTTCCGAGGAAGACTCGATGAACGGCTTTAAGCCGACCCACTCTTTGGCCGAGGCTACCTACAAACTTACGGGGCAGATCCGCGACACCGCCGAAAAAGACGCGGTTCGGGATCTCATCATTTCAGAGCCCGCAAAGTTCACTCAGGAAGAGCGCGAACGTATTCTCAAATACAATGCCGATGACGTTGAGTTTCTTCCCACGATCTGGGATGCGATCAAGGTCGAGTACTCGAGCCTTCTGCATGAGGATGAACTGGACTGGGGTCTCTATTTTGAGGAGGCTCTCTGGCGCGGGCGCTATTCGGCGCACACAGCGATCATGGAGTCCATTGGATACCCGATCAACGTCGAGGCGACTAAAAACTTCTCAGCCCAAATTCCCTCGATCCTCACCGAGTGTCAGCGAGACATCAATGAGCAGTTCATTGACCCATCGGTCACGAATAAAGTCACCGCCAGGGTTCAAGGCTTTGACTGGCAGCAAATGATTCCCTTCAAATGGGACGGGAAAAAAGTCCGTTACACCTGGAACCAAAAAGCTGCCCGGGATTGGATTGAGAAAAACTGCAACCCCGACGACTGGATGAAGACCGACAAAGGCGCTCTTTCGCTTTCTCTCGAGGCGTTCGAGAAACGCTTTGCGTATCGACACGACTATCCGCGCGGAAATTTTGGCGCCCAGATGGTTCGCTTTCTGAAGCTCAAACAGTCTCTCTACGGTTTCTCGATGAGCGGGGCCAAAGGACGAAAAAACTTTTGGGATAGCGTCGGGCCCGATGGCCGTGTTCGCCCCTACATGAATATTTATGGCGCCCAGTCAGGACGTTCCCAGCCCGCCGCTACCGGCTTCATGTTCTTAAAGCCCGCGTGGATGCGGGCCCTCGTCCAGCCCGCTGAAGGATTGTTCATGGCTGGCATTGACTACGGACAACAAGAATTTTTCCTCGCGGGTCTCATTTCGGGCGATCAGAACATGATCGACGCCTATCTATCGGGAGACCCCTATCTCTACATGGGAAAACAGGCGGGAACAATTCCGCCCGAGGGGACGAAGAAGACCCATGAGCGCGAACGCGATCTCATGAAATCGACGACCCTCGGGATTCTTTTCGGCATGTCGAAATACGGCTTGGCGTACAAACTCACGGCGGACTCCGGAACGGAGTACACTGAGCAAGACGCCCAAGAACTCATCGACATGTTCGAAGAAGTTTACCCGGACTACATTGATTGGCGCCGGGAACAACTTCACTCTTACCAGGACGGCATGGCCTTTTCGACTCTCGATGGCTGGAAGCTCTGGTGCGACAATGACAATCCGCGCTCGGTTCTCAACGTCCCCGTCCAGGGCGGCGGCGCCAGCATCATGAGAAAAGCAGTTGATTTAGCCGTGGGCGCCGGGTGCCGGGTTGTGTTCACCCTTCACGATGCGATCTACATCGAGGGAAAAGTTGGCCAAGAGGAGCACATCGTGCGCCTCCGGGATGCGATGAGAGACGGATTCGCGTACTACTTCGAGGGAACTCCCTACGAAGAAGTTGCGAAGAAAATCAAGCTCGACCCGAAAGCATGGGGACCTGGATTTCCGGAGAAAGGGGAGATCAACATCAAAGGTATGTCGATCCCCGTTTCAACGCTCCATCTGGACTCTCGCGCGGCGGCTGACTACGAACGCTTTAGTCCATTTTTCGAAGAACCAACTTCGTCATTACTCTAGGAGAAATTTATGGAAAGCACGCTCATTAGCGGCTGGGCCGCGTTTTGGCTATTTATGGCAGTTTTCTACTACTGCGATATGACTGTTTACTTGCGCGGCCATGAAGGATGGTTTCACAAGCATAAGACAGCCGCCGAGTTCGAAATTCAAAAAGCGATAATTGAAAATTTACGGCAAGGTGCCGTGCAAAAGGAATGATGCCAACAAACCTGGAGGTAAAAAATGGCAGCAAATAAACGTGTATTCAAAACGAAGCAGGTAGTTTCGGGCGTGCGCTCGGAATACCGCGCTTGGAATGATTGGGATGAAGGCGATGTTCTCGTCTGCAAGCTCACCGGCTCATCTCCCAACAAGAAGAATCCTTCGAAGAAAGATTGGTTGGTTGAGCCCATCGACGCTTTCTTCTCGGACAAAAAAGAGCAGAAGCGCGTCCTGGGCGCAAAGATTCTGACTTTGAACTCGGCTGGCCAACTCGATAAAGGTTTGCAGCAAGCTGAAATGGGCCAGATCATTCAAGTCACTTACAATGGATCGAAGATCATGGAGGGCGGAAACTACAAGGGCCAGCCCGCGCACACGATGCAAGTAGACTTCGGCTCCTATGGAGATGACGAAGGGGCTGAAGACCAAACTGATGGTGACGAAGACGAGTCAGAAGATGAAGATGAAGAATTTGACGACGGCCTCTAAGAAAGGCCCGCTCGACTTCAAGCCGGTGGAGAACGCGTCTAAGCGCGTCTCCGGCGCGGTTCCCAAACTCCCGGTCTTGAACCGCCTCATTGTGGACATGTCCTCTGAGGCGTATCACGGGGCGATGGGAACTTGGTCATCATCACAGCTTAAAACTGTTCTCGAAGATGAAGATCTCTTCATCGCAAAGTACATCAAGAGGTCCGTCGCTCGTGAAGAGAAAGATGCGTTTGACCTCGGGACGTACTTCCATACTGGAGTTCTGGAGCCGCACAAGATCAAATCCGAAACCGCTGTGTTTCAGGGCGTGCGCTACGGGAAGAAGTGGGAAGAGTTCAAGAAAGCAAATCCCGGCAAAACCGTCGTGAATGAAAAGCAGTTGGAATCGGCCAATCAAATGATCGAAGCCGTCAATGCTTCTCCGGTGTCCATGCAATATTTGCAGGGGAAGCCAGAGATCTCGCTTTTCATCAAGCTGGTCATTTTCAAAGGGAAGATTTTCGCCCCTGACTTTGGGAAGGTCCTGACCTCCGAGGGTTGGGAGAAAACGCCTTTGCGCCCGACGAAGGGATACGAGATCGTCATGAAGGTTCGCGCCGATTGCCTCGGAGCGGATTTCATTTCGGATCTTAAATCCACTTCTGGCCACGCAAAACAAGAGTACAGCGTTCGGGACAGTATCAGTAAATACCGATACGACCTCTCTGCGGCCCTGTATTTGGACATGTTTTCTTTGGTGAAACCTGAGGTGAACAAGTTCATTTGGATCTTTGCGTCCAAATCAAAACTTTGCGCGGCTCCCTGGATCGCCAGCGAGAGAAATATCAGGATTGGTCGGGCCAAATGGTCTAAAGCCGTCATGAAAATTTTCCACCTGGAGAAAGCCAACTGGGAAATCGTTGACTACTTGCGTGTTGCCGAGCCAATGCCTTATGAGGATGAGTGGCTCCGGGAACAAGAAAGCGACTTGTTGTAATTATGGGCATGGAAACACAAGAGCCCGTGGACATTCGAGACGCTGTGAGACAGTCCAAAAAGATCGCCGATGCCGTCATCCATGTCTCTCGAGCTATGAAAGATCTCGAAGATGGGGATTTGAATAGCCACGCGATTGAAGTTCTGCTCCAAGCGTCTACGAAAGAGTCCCGAGCAACCATTCGAAATGTACTAGCGGGCCTAAGAACCCTTGAACAACTTTACGTCCGGCAAGAAAAGCCGAAGGAGAAAACATGAAAGAAACCACAGTAAAAGTCGTCCGCCGTTTCACCACCGATGTGCAGTATGAGTATGTCGAGATTGAAGTCACCGGCAAGCTCGACGCCAAAGAAGACCTCGCTGAAGTGACCAACGATCTGATTACCCAGATCGAAGCTGCCGTTGAAGGCGAGCCCGCGAAAACCGAAAAAACTGAAAAACCCAAGTCAACCAAGGAGACAAAAAATGGAAAAACAAATCCTGCTAAAGACGACACGGACGGAGACGAAGATCCCGAAGACGCTGATGCAACAGAAGATGGCGAAAGCACTGAAGACGATGAAGCCGCAGACGATGAAGCTAGCGGTGACTCTGACGATTCAGCCGACACTGATGACAGCGGAGACGAAGGTGAAGAAGCCGAAGAAAAGAAAAAATCTGCCCGCGTCGAGCGCCAAAGCCAAAAAGTCGATGCCGGTAAAAAAACAAGCGGAGACAAAAAAGGCTTCCGCAAAAAGCCCCAAGTCTACAACCGCGAAATCAAAGAGCACCGAGAAATTTTTAGCAAACTCCTCGGATCTGTAAGTCCGAAATGGGCCGTGAAAAAATCTTTGAAAGACCGCGCTCGCAAGGCTTCTGAAGAATTCACTGGCGAAGAGTTCTTGGATGAAAACGGAACTGTTTTGCCTGCGTTCAAAACGGCAGTTAAAGATTTCATGGAGAAAAAGGACTAACCTATGAAAAAGTCGTGGCCTTACTTGCTTGGTGCTGCTCTCGCAAAAATTGCCTTCCTCATGTTTTATGGGGTAGCCCTCATGTATCTATTTCCTCTATCGGTAAAACCTTTTTGGAAAGAAATGCCCGAGGTAGAGTATCACCAAGCATTGGCCGCGACTCTTCTTATTCATCTTCTGGCGCTTTTGCTCACGCCTACCCGCCAGGGGAACCACGACCGGGATTGAAATGGACCTTGAAGACCTGATTAAGAGTGCAAACCATCTCCCCACTGATAACGATCTTAAAAAATCTCTTGAGGAAGTGATAAGAAATCTTCCTAACTGGTCTATGCAGATAAAAGGATACGGGCGCCGGGGCGGACATCGAAATACAGCGTACTCTTGTTACAGTTTTGATTTCTCAGAAGGAGAGTGGAGAATGGGCGAAATAAAATATTTTATCGTGTCGTATGCAACATCCCGCGTGATTAAAGATCTCACTCAGGAAGGAGTTTTAGTCTCGGCCAGAATCCTTATGGATATGCCGAACCCCAGTTTTGATATCTTCGAAGTGAACTCTAAAACTTGTGTGACAAATGATTTTGAGACAGACGAGACAGGGAAGTGGAAGTACAATCCAGCCCCAAAATTATTTGGCGAGGATCAGGAGTTGCCGCCGTGGAAAATAGACCAGAAAAAGAAGTAGTCATTGTTGACAACAACTTCGGCCCAAGGGACTTTTTTGTAACGGACATGGAAAATAATAAAATTATTCCCAACCTCACCCGAGAAGCAACCATCGCGGTTCTGAAGATCTTAAACCCAGTTGGGGATAAAAAGGTCTACCCCTATGCCTATCGAACTTTAAATCGTGACACTCGCTTCACCATGAATAATTCTAAGTGGGAATTTGATCTGAGCTGGGACGAAGTTTTGTACGAAAATCTGATCGCGGAAAAACGCAAGGTGGGATTACTTGAGACCGAAATCAAAGGACTTGAAGCTCCCTGACATCGCGACGCCGAAGCAACGCAAGTTGTTTCAGTATGGTCTCCAGCACGAGTACTCACTTCTGTGCGCCGACCCCCGCCTGGGGAAATCCGCGACCGCCATTTGGCTTCAAAAAGCTCGAAAGGCTCCAACTCTCATTATTTGCCCGAGCTATCTCATCGCCAACTGGAACAAGGAGATCAACAAGTGGAACCCCAAAGCCATCGTCACCTCCTTCCGGAAGGGGAAGGAAATTTACCACGTCGCGGACTCGGACTTTGTCGTCATCTCTTTTGACCTAGTGCAGAAAGCCGAGCACCTTTTTCTCTGGGCCGACATGGTCATCATCGACGAGATCCACAACCTCAAATCAATGACCGCCAAACGCACACAATTCGTCCATAGGGCGCTCTTTGAAAACTCGGTCAAATACTTCCATGGCCTCACGGGAACCCCACTCAAGAACCGTGTGCGCGAATTTTACAGTCTTTTGGCCATGGCCTATTACGACCCCCGCCTGAGAGATCCCAAATTCCTGGAGCAATACCCCGACGAGATCACGTTCGCAGAGCAGTTCAGCCATCGAATCCAGTACGACGTGCGCGTGAAGGCCAAGAGCGGGGCCGAGTTCACCATGCCGGTCGTGAAATACGAGGGCGTAAAGAACATCCCGGAGCTTAAAACATGGCTTCAGGGCAGATACCTTCGTATCCGCGCCGGAAAAGGCGACCTTCCTCCAGTAAACTACCAAGACATTTTAATTTCAGATTCCGACAACCCGGCGCTCCTTCAGGCTTTCAACGCTTTCTTTGACGGGGAGGACTCGCATCTCCTGCGCCCGGACGTGAAGGTTCAAGCCGCTATGCAGAAAGTCCCGTTCACGATCAAGTATGTGGAAAACTTGATGGAAAGTGTGGATTGCTGCCTCATCTACTCCGATCACAAGGAGCCGACTCAGAAAATCGCGGCCCATTTTGGCGTTCCGGCGATCACAGGAGAGATGCCCGGCCACAAGCGGGCCAAGATGGTTGCCGATTTCCAGGCCGGAAAGATTGACAAGTTGTGCGCAACCATCGGATCACTGAAGGAAGGCGCGGACTTATTCAGGGCCCGGGACATTGTCTCCAACGACTTGTGCTGGGTCCCTGGTGACTGGAATCAGGTCATCAATCGGATCAGGGCCATCGGACAAAAAGATCCGAGGACTGTTCACCGAATTTTTGGATCTCCCCAGGACGAAAAAATCTCCGCTGTACTTGAAGAAAAAATGGCTGTCATTGAGGCAGCAACATAAGAGGAGCGGGGCATGTACAAAGTTGTTGGGCCAAATCTCTATCGAGTTCTCTATCGTATCAAGCATGTGGACAAAGAGTTTCAATCTTTGGTCTTTGCACATTCCGAGAAAGAAGCAATGTCTTACTTCTCTGATGTTGTGAAAGTGACTTTGGTCGAGAACGATGTTTCGGCTATCGTTCCTCAAAACTACGTTTCAATGTAAGATTAATTTGCCGGGGCCTAGGAAATCTAGTGCCCACGATAATAAATATCTGGCGATGGCGGTCGTAAAATCACCGCTACCAGAGGCGGATGGTAGACGGCCCCGGCATTGATGTTTCAAATAAGAGGGGAGTGAGTATGTATCGACTGACAATGATTTTGAATGGGGAGATCCGCACACGAGAAGTTGGATCTCTCGACCAGGCCCAGTCGGCTGTTGAAGCCTTGGCTGGAAAAGTTTCCTACTTTCGAGTTCTACAAGTATCCGGCAAGAAAAAGAAACCGCTTTCAATCTAACCAAGAAAGGCATCACGAATGATTCGCATCCAGAAGTTGAAGCAGCCAAAGAAAACATCCGGCATCGAACTGCCCCCAGGGCAGTCTCAAATCATCAAAAAGATCAAAATTCAAAACACAGGCAAGGAAACGGTCTGGGTAGACACCTACACACGTAAGCCTGTGGAACCAATCAAAGGAGGATTGAAATGAAAATCTACTCGATTCCCCAGCCCGGGGATGTGAACGAAGACGTTAGGATCTTCCAAGCCGCCCTCAACGCTCAGAAAGTGGTGAAGCCGAAGCTGGTTGAGGATGACAACTTCGGTCCCAAAACCAGAACCGCCGCCAGCCAATTTCAGAAAAGCATTGGTCTTGAGGGCACCGGAATTCCAGGCCCCAAGACGATTGAGGCCCTCGGCCTCATTCTCGACAAAGCGGGCCAGCCCGTCGAGACTCCCCAGGTTCCCTTCCGATTAAGCTGGGACAACAAAGCCGAGCGCCTTCCCTGGACTGGCTACATCTTCTCCCGTTTGTACGAGATGTACGACAGCCATATCGTGAAGATCAAAGACATGGAACGCTTCCGCATCGACTGGGTCGCGCTCACAAAAGATCAGCGCATCTATGTGATGGCCGAAATCATCGTCCAAATGGCCAAGCACGAGAGCGGCTGGAACCCCGACTCTGCGAGCGTAGATGTCGGCAACAAAGACAAAAAAGACACTTGGTCAATTGGCCTTCTCCAGTTGTCGGTGGCGGATCAGTCGTGGGTCAAGCCGCGCGATAAAACTCGCTACACCTACGAGGAACTCATCAAGCCGATCCCCAACTTGGATTTGGCTTTTTCAATCCTCAAGCGCCAAATTGAAAAAGACGGGCGCTTGGTTCTGCCGAACAAATCTCCCTTGAGATACTGGGCCGTCATGCTCGACGGGAACAAATACTCGAAGGTTGATTCGATCATCTCGGTCATCAAAAAGATCAAGATCCCCGAAGCGGTCAACGAAAAGCTCCCGAGCAAAGACAAGAAGATCGACCGAGAAGTCATCGCCAGAAAGATCGTTGCGATCATTCAGGCAGACATCGACGCCAATCTTCGCGAGACTCACGGGAAGAACCGTTCACCCCGCATCGACAGCTTCAACAAACGTGCTCACGCCTACCCGGGAGACCCCTACTGTGCTTCGGGCGGCTGGTGCGCGATTGATGACGCCTGTAAAGAACTGGGCCTGAAAAACCCGGTCGCGCCCACAGCATCTTCTCAGGCTTTCCGCAAGACTTCTTTCGTGCCCGCGAAGTACATTCGCCCGGAAGGATCTAAAGGGAAAATCGGAGATGTTGGCGTTCTTCAGCAAGTCTCGGACCCCGGCAAAGGCCACTATGTGACTCTGCGAGAAGATCAAGTCTCCCAGCCTCTTTTCAAGACCGTCGAATACAACACCGATGGCTCTGGATCGCGCGACGGAGACGGCGCCTACGCAATGACTCGCTCGACTGTGGACCGCTCTGCGGAAAACAGCGGGAAGATCTTTGTGTGTTTCACGGACATCCCCCAGTGGATTGCCGATCACAATAAGCTCTGACCAAAGTCCTGACACTGTGCCGCCCGGATCTCTGGCGGCATTTGTTTGCCCCATCGCATAGTTTTCTCCATAATCAAGTCATGAAAGAGATCACGGAATCTTTTCAAGACCCGGAACTTGAGGTCTCAGAAGAGAGTGAAATTGCTGCGGCTGTGGACGTATCTGTTCTCGGGACAGACCAGGTCCCGCGCCCAGTTTATTTGAACCAGGACGACCAAATCATCGCTTTGACAACAGAAGATGCAAAGCGGCTTCATGGTTTCTTAGGCAAGGCCATTCAATTCTTAGATGACTACGAGAAAAGACGCCTGCAATAAGTCCTTAAGTTGTTGACAACATATAAGCGGTTCGGCAACTTCCTGGGCTATGAAAATCATCGAGCATAGAGAAGGCATAAAGCGCCACTACAAGTTATTCAGTATCAGCTTCGAAGCAATGGCCCACGCCCTTCGCACTGGGGGATTCTTCGAAGTCCTTGAGGGAATCCCCAGAGATGGGGATGTAAAAAGAGTCGAGTTTGATGGCATGAGGGGCGAGTGGGTTATCGTCGTCGAGCACATGTCCTATCCGGCAGTTCTTTGGGGAAGTAAACCCCCACAAGAAGAAATCGTCGTCAAGACTTACCAGGGCCCTGAGATCGCAGTTTTTAAAAAATTCGCTTCAGATATAATGAAAGCGCAGGGTAACGTATGATGAGATACGCTGTTCTCTATAAGAAAACTTCAAACGGAGCTATTCAACAATGGCAAGTGGCCGTCGAGGGAGCGACAATCGTCACGACTTACGGGCAAGTCGGCGGAAAGCTCATGACCACGAGAGACTCCATCAAAGAAGGAAAAAATCAGGGAAGAAAAAACGAAACGGATCGCGAAAGTCAGGCAATGAAAGAGGCCCAAAGCCAGTGGGTAAAGAAAAAGAAAGCTGGCTATACCGAGAGCTTAGAAGACGCGGATTCTGGAAAGACTGACAAGATCATCGAAGGCGGCATTGAGCCTATGTCCGCCAACAGTTTTGATAAACGAAAAGAAAAAGTGAACTATCCAGTTTTGGTCCAGCCCAAGTTCGACGGGCACCGATGTATCGCCGTCATTGACCTCTCTTACCACGTCACCCTTTGGTCGCGTCAGCGCCGCCCGATCACGTCAGCGCCCCATATCCAAGAGATGCTGAGTGAAATGGCCATGGCCACGGGCCAGAGCGACATCATCCTGGACGGAGAACTTTATAACCACAAACTGCGCCATGATTTTGAGAAGATCACTTCTCTGGCCAAGCAAAAGACACCAGACAAAGACTATAAGATGCTTCAGTACCACATCTATGATCTGGTCCGCCCGCACTCCTATGTGAGCCGCTGGGGGTTTTTAAAAATCTTCGTAGAAAAATGTCCCGACAAAAGTGTCCAAGTGGCAGAGACGTTTAACGCCAGAAATGAAAATGAGGTCCGGTCCCTCTACGGGGATTTTGTCGAGAGGGGATACGAGGGCGCGATGGTCCGTCAGAACAGTGGCGGATATTTGCACAAACGGTGCGACCAACTCTTGAAGGTAAAAGAGTTTGAGGAGGATGAATTCGAAATCATCGGCATGGAAGAAGGCCGAGGGAAACTTCAGGGGCATGCCGGAAACTTCGTTTGCAAGATCGGAGAAGACCAATTCAGCGTGAAGATGTCTGGGGAAACCAAGAACTTGAAAAAGTATTGGGAGAACCAGGAGAACTATATTGGACAAATGGTGACGGTTAAATATCAAGGATTTTCAAAACTCGGCATTCCGCGATTCCCAGTTGGACTTCGCATCCGAGAAGATCTGTAGGAGAAAACATGGAAGGCGCTGTAACAAAAAAGATGGAAAAATTTTTGGATGTTTTCCTGCCAGATGCAACTGAGGCAGAAAGAAAATTCGCCCGCATGATTCTCTTCACAGGAGCTTCTATTGGGCTCGAGGGAGTCATCGACATGGCCGGATCAAAAGATGGCCTCCTGTCTCAGATGAGTGAAAAAGACAAATGGCCTGCGGCTGTGAACGTGACCTGCATGGAAATTGTCATCACTCTCGACAAACTCAAAGACTTCGTCCAAGAGATGAAGGATACGAAAAGAAACCCCTCGGCGTTCTCAACTCGAAATGTGACTCCTCCAGATGAATACCACTAAGTTGATCTGCGTTTTCATTTTCTTCTATATGGTCTCTGTGAGGCTGTATGTCTAAGACGATAGGAAAGGCCAATAGAGAAGGAGTTTTTACTGTCAAGACTAACGCACACGGTGAGGAAATTTTGACTGGCAAATATCCTCCCAGTATTTTCGGAATCTCCGCCAGTACAGACGAAGAGGAGCCAAATGTCCGGGCCTACATCAAGTGGAGAAGAATAATTCGGAAAATAAAGTATCTCGAGAATTTAAACCCAAAGGAACTTTGTCTCAACCAGCAAACGCTGACAGAAATTGATATTCTTCTCGGCTCTGAGTGGGATGTAAGCCCGGAGGGAAAATTCTGGAATGGGGTGGTAGAGATCCCATGAGTAAGAAACACAGCACCAACGTAAAATTGGGAATCCCCACCGCCGCATGGGATAACATATACGAGCAAGTTCAAATAAGTGAGGATTTTCAACCTAAGATTTCTGACTTCTTTCGTATGAAGGAAAATAAAGAAGAACAGCACTCCGACCCCGAAAATCTGATACGGGGCGCAGTCCTGTGGGCCAAGATCAAAAGAAAAATAGAGCACTTGGAAAAACAGGAAGATAAGAGGAGCCTCTTTGGATCACTAAAAGACCTCAAGAGGATCGACAGTCTTTTAGGGAGTTGGGACGTTGTCGATGGGGAAATATTCGTGCAGCCAATTATAACTTCAAAATATTACGAACCAGATTGGGGAGATGAGTGAATGAAAAACTATATTGAAGAAGCAAAAGTTACTGACGTTCAAAACTACGGCGCTGTCCAAGAGCGATGCGTGGACCACAAGACTCTAAAGATCCTTCACGGGGCGATTGGTCTTTCAACAGAGTCAGGGGAGATCCTCGACTGCATCAAGAAGCATCTCTTCTACGGGAAGCCGCTCGACCTTGTTAACCTCAAAGAAGAGTTGGGGGACATCTTTTGGTATTGCGCCCTTCTCGCCGGAGAGCTTGGGATCACGTTCGATGAAGTCCAGGACGTGAACATCCAAAAGCTTCGGGCTCGTTTTCCTAACAAGTTCAACGAGTACGATGCCACTCACCGGGACATTGAGAAAGAGAGATACATTCTCGAAGGAAGAAATTAGTGGCGAACCCGGGACCGGACCTAGATTCTTTAAGAGCGGAAGATTTGGCCAAAATGATTATGAAGTGCCGGGTAGAGATAGCTTGTGACGAGCAGCTACTCGGAGCTTTTCTATGTTCCACATTTTCTTTTGGAGCATTGGCCGCACTTGCCGCTTGGATGGGGGTGTAAATGTCGCTACACGGTCTTCCTCCTGGGCATGAATACTTTTGGGAAGTAATTCGCCGGAACGAAAAAATTGATGACGAGATGTGGCTACAACTTTTCTACGGAGTAATGAGCATGCTCATCGCCTTTGGCGCCCTGGTAGCGAAAGTGCACACCTGGGCAATTTTGGAGGTTCGCATTGGCTGAACTCACAAAAGAACTTCTTATGGAGTTGTGGAGGATCAAAAAAGAGAGACTGACCATCGAATATTGCTACTGGTCCTTCCTCTCTGTTATTGTGACGATCTCTGGAATATTGACGATTATAATCATACGAGCATAGGAGAAAAATATGGACATCATCCAATTGAGCCGAGGAAGCACAGGGAACAACGTTTGCCCGGTGTGCGCCGAGAAACACATTCCCCAAAACCGCTGCCGATACGAGGCCCTTGTGTCTGTAAACACGCGCCTTCGCGAGGCCAACAGCATGATTCCTGCGATCCTAAACGCCAACAAGCAAGCGGTCCAAACTGCCGAGCAGTTCCGCTTCATGCTCAAAAAAGCCGATGAGGCCAATGCGATTTTGCAGACGATTCTGGCAAAGCATGGGGACATTGGTAAGACGATTCAAACCGAATACTTTGAGGAGCTAGAAACATGGGCATCAAAACATACCAGCCAAGACACCGCCGCGTCGTCACTGGACACAAAGAACTCAACCTTGAGCGAGACCGACGACAAAAGCTCTACCGAGGAAACGATGAGTGGAAAAATTTTTCTCGAAGATTCCTCGAAGTAAATCCCACTTGCTACTGTTGCAATGAGAAAGCGACAGTAGTGGATCACTTAGTCGCCCACAAGGGCGACAAGGAACTATTCGAAAAAACGGGGAACCATGTCCCGCTTTGCGTAGTTTGCCACAACACGGTAACGGCCAAGTTCGACGCGAAGTATGTGGTTGGGGCTAGCGTTGAGCCAAAGACCCAGTGGATGAACGAAACCCGGGCGAGAACCGAAATTCAAAAAGACAAAAAATTTCCGTCTGTGAAGGTCATAAAATATGCTTACCGGCCAGAGTGAAAATATAAAGATACGAAGAACTATCAAAACCCAAGAGATACAAGGAATTATAAACACCCAAGTTTTTCTCCCAACAGGAGGACCTTACGGCGAGATGGAAAAGATAGATTCCCCGGGAAACTATAGGAGAAAAAGAAAAATACAAATTCGTCCTTCCTCTCTTGTAAATATCCTCACAAATAGAAACGTGATGCAGGTAATTTCTGGCCTTCCAGAGGGTAGCGACTGGATCTCTTTTTGTTTTATCGAAGGAGAGGGGTTCATCCTCGAGGTCGCCCATCCAAGTTTCTCAGAAATTCCGGAGGGACACCCGACCCCATTTCACGCAGTAGCGGCCCTCCACATGGACGGGGAGGCTCTTGATATTGCTCTGAGAATACTGGAACATTCCGGGGGAGAGGTTGAGAGAGTATGAGATCAAGTATTGGCACTTGGGAGCACAGAGGAAAAAGAAGATCTCGCCAAGGCCAGATCAAGTTCCGCCTATGGCAACTAGACTTCAAAATTGTCGATAATTCCAAGTTAGCTACTGGGTATCAAAAGTTCCACGGAGCCGTGTATGTTGAGTGGGAGTGTGACTACCTGTACAAAAAGCATCGAAAGATTTGCTTTTTCCGAGTCTCAACAGAGATTGACGAGAACGGAAATTTCTCAATGAAGAAGCTCATGAATAAATTCAAACTCAGCGTGAAGATTGAGTTCGATCCAAAATTTAAAATAGCCTATGAAAAGATAGCCCCGCGAATTCCCAGAAGAGATGGGATGATTTCATTCACAGCGGTGGAGATGCCCCATGTTCGCATCTCCAGATCCTCCGGCGAAATCAAACGCTAGAACTTATAAGTCTTGTCCACGCACTTTTGGAGCATCATGTCTTTTGAGTAAATCGAGGGGAGTGGATAGAACTTATGTTTTGCGTGCTCCTCGCAGCTTTCCTTATTCCCATATTTTATTTTATAGAGATCGAAAGTTATTTTGGACACTTCTTTTCTTGCATCTTGAAAAGGGTCTCGATCATTGGGAGGATACTGCCCGGGGTAATAGGGCCTTTCTAAAAGTCCTTTGTAGATGTATTCTAGGTCGAAAAGATATTCTTTCATATCGCCTAAGCAATACTCTTTCTGCATCCTCTTTAATTCCCGCTCGCGCTTCTTTTCTTGGAACTTTTGCTTTGCTATTTCTCCTTGAACGCAAGTTTGGATCTTGCTCACGCATATCTTTGCAGTATCGGATTCCATGCCTCCGCAAAGAGCGCCGATAAGAAAAATTCCACTTAAGTATCCGCCCATATTTTCCTACTTTCTATGAAGATGTTTTATAGATAAAAGAATTTGTAGGCCAGTGCCGCTATGGAAATGGCCAAGGTTATCATACAGACAGTGATCTCGCCCACCTCTGAGATCTTTAAAGACAAAGCAACAATGACAGTCGAGACAAGAATAATTCCGATCATGATAAAGTGTACTACGAAAGCGCCAATGAAAAAATTGCTATATTCTGGGGATAGGAAGGAGCCAAAAATAACTGCCGTGGCGAGACACTGGATTACTCCAACAATATTGGCCAGAAGCCATCCCGACAAAAATTTAGCCACATCGTCAAAATATTTTTCTAGTTTTGAAGGCATTTGAATTTCCAAACCAGAGAAGAAAGACAGAAGATCGCTCCCAAAATAGAGAAAATAAAATTCAGCGGGGTCGATTTATCGCATATAAAAATATCGTAGAATATCTCGCCGATGGGCTCCACCCACAAAAGAAAATATCCTAGCACCATCGGGAAGATAAAAAGTTTGAGGGAAAATACCAGAGACTCCTCAAAATAATTTCCATGAGTAGCTGCGTGCAAAAGTAGTAATACCGAAGACACAGCCACAAAACATGTGCCGAATAAAATTAGGCCCTTAGCTAGGATCTGGCATAGATACAAGATAAAACTCCATGAACCTCTAGCCACTTCCTATTTTCTCCGAGAGAAAAATTTCTCTATGAGTCCGCCGAGAACGGCGGCCAAAAAGGCAATCGTCATGAAAATTGAAACTCCAGCAATGATCTCAAGATAGTCAACCATCTCTACCACTTGGAGACCCAATTATTTTCCATGTATTCCCAATCCGTTGCGAGGATGTCCTCGATATTGAGGGTATATCTTTCCCAGTATTCTTGCTCCTTATGGACTGTAGAAGAATAGTAATAAAAAATATTTCCGCTAGGGAGTAAATCAATTTTACCCTTTCGGCGAATGCGGCCATGGGTCTTTTTTATTGCCTCGATGATATTCATTCCTTTGGTCTCCTTCCTTTGATATCTATTTTTTGATACGCCTGGTGGATAAAAACTAGCTCCAACATGTCTGCAATTTCGTCGAAAGAGGCGCCAAGGGAATCATTCATCTGTGGCAAATTGATGGGCTCTACATCTCCGCCCATCTTTTGGAGAGTCTGAAAGTTTTGGTCTACTTCGGCTAGCCATCTAGGGTCGTTCATATATCCTGACGATGGCAAAGACCCGCTAAGATACCCCTGGGGGTTAGTTGGGTGGTCGGGAGAAAATATTTTGCAGGCCACTCCAAGGCAGCAAAACCCGTACTGGCTCTCAAGATTGGCGCTCGCCTGCTTGTACTTCCCGCTACGAAGGGCCTTGCACCACTTGCGGATTTCATATTTGGTTGGAAGGTTAACTAACTCCACTTCTACTCCTTCCGGGTGTCAGCGTTGGACACGCAATCGTAAAGCTGTTGTGAGCTTACTCCACGGGGAAGCGCATCCGTCCCGTCTTTGAAAAGCTCGATCATGTTCAACTCGAAGCTCACCTCGCGCCACTCTTTAGGCGTCATCGCAGCATTGGTGTCGTAGAGGGATCTGTAAAAATGGGGCGGCAATTCTAAATTCAAAGAGTCGGCGTTTCCCTGAATCATGCACAAGAGAATAATTACGGGCATAATCAGAGAACCTCACTGTTTTTCTTGCGCGAGAGAAAGAAGTCTTCGCATTGCCACTGGGAGTACTTCTCGGGCGCGAACTTTCTGGCGAATTTGCAAAGTTCTTCTTGGTCGAACTCATGGTACTCTCCGATCTCTTTCTCCAGGACAATCACTCGCGGGTCATTGAAGTCCGCTGGATGTTCCTGGGCCACAGCGACCGTGGACAAAGACAAAATAAAAATAAAAATTCTCATATCAAAATTCCTCGCTAGTTGAGCCTTCGATGTACCCATTGAAATTCTCCAGTCCGCTTTTAACCTTTTTTGCTAGATCGACCATTTCCCTAACGACCTCTTCTGCTGAAGGAGTCCCCTCAAATAGGGAGGAATTGAAACTAAATGGCCGAACGCTTACTTTCAATCTTCCTACGTGAGATAGATACTCAGAAGGGTCATATTTCACGTATCTTCTTACAGCAGCAGATAAATAGTACTCGACAGTGTTATTGTGTATTGTCCCGGGGACCTCTATGAGGACCCAAAATCCCAAAACTTTACTGGTGTAAGTATAGTGGATAGCAGCGGGATTTAGGATGGCGCTTTGAATGTCATCTAGGTGACGATCAAACTCCCTCACTACGGGATGGCCACTGCCAAGCAGGCTCCCGAGAGTAGAAACCATTTTCCGCCCGTTCGCATTTAAAAATTGATAGAGATCTTGTTCCACCGAATTTGCTCCTCAAATAGATTTCAGTTTGCCGGGAAATATCGGCCAATCTGGAAAGAAAGTCCCGCCAAAAACACCATGGAGGTAAAAACTCCAAGAACCGAAATGGTAAGATAGTTTTTATCTGCGAAGTCCAAAATCTCTTTGAACTTCTCCGCTTTGGAAAAGTCATAAGTCACTCGGTCTTTATCGAAAGCAACAATGACAAAGGTGGGAACTATTAAGACCCAGATAAATAAGAAAGCAAAAGAAGAAATAATAAGGAGGCCCATTTCTACCTTTCCCCTATCTTGGTTTATAATGACAGCGGCCCCAACCAAGGCAATTAAAAATCCGATGAAGAAGTAAACAGAAATCCATAAGACAATCTGATTCCCCATAAAGTCCACACATTGCGACATTTCCCCACCTCCTCCTGGCCAAGTTGTTGACAACCAATTAGACCGATGCCATTTTCTTGGCAAGATATTTCTACAATACACCCATAAAAGTTGTTGACAACTTAATTCACTTTGAGTTAAATTTAAAACACGTTTAACGCAAACCCCTATAAAGGATGGAAACGAGATGAGACCTTCGCAGTTGAAAGATGAAATCAAAGCCCGCCACACAGCCAAGATCAAGCGCACTTTGATGGTGGAATCCACCCCCGGCCTGGGCAAGACCCAAATCGCCCGCCAGGCGGCAGAAGAGCTTGGAGTTGGCTTCATGACAATCCACGCTCCCCTTCTCCAGCCCGAAGACTACGGCCTCCCCGTTGTCATGGGCAAAGACCGCGACCAACTGAAGTTTGTCGTGTCAGCCGATAAATTCCCCATCAAAGGAAGCGACTGCCCCGAGAGCGGCATTCTTCTCATCGACGAGCTTTCGCAGGCAGACAACAGTTCTCAAAAAATTCTCGCCAACTTGATCCAAGAGCGAGAGATCCACGGCCAGCACCTCAAAGACGGGTGGACAATCGTGGCCACAGGAAACCGCCAGAAGGACCGCTCAGGCGCGAACCGTATCCTCGGCCACTTGTCGAACCGCCTTACACGGGTCACTCTCGAGGCCAGCCTTGATGACTGGACCGACTGGGCTCTTCGCAATGGTGTGAAAACTGAAGTCGTTTCTTTCATTCGCTTCCGTCCCGAACTTCTTTCCAACTACGATGCGGCCCAAGAGATCAATGCCACTCCCCGCGCGTGGGTTGAAGGCGTTTCTGCCGCCCTCGGTGTCATTGAAAAAGAGAACGAGTTTGAAATCTTCACTGGCGACGTTGGAGAGGGGTGCGCGTCGGAGTTCATGGCCTTCGTGAAAATCTACCGAAACCTCCCGAATCCCGACGCCGTTCTTCTCAATCCCAAGAAAGAAGAAGTCCCCAAAGATCCCGCGACACAGTTCGCCTTGGTCGGCGCCCTTGTCGCTCGCGTGACTGAGCAGAACATGGACCGCGCGATGATCTACATCCGCCGTCTTCCCGCTGAGTTCTCGGTTCTTTTCATCAAAGATGCCGTGGCTCGAAACCGTGATCTCGCGACAACCAAAGCTTTCATCGACTGGACAACTAAAGAGGGCGCTGCCCTCTTGAACTAAGGATGTGATTCCATGGCAAAGAAAACTGTAAAAAGAGAAGTGAAAGATGGGGGCCTGTCAGAGCGGGCCCTTCTCGTGGCCGTAAATATCAGCGCATGGTCGGGGCGCAAAGTGGACAAGAAAGCGACCGATACTGCGAACCTCGCCCACAAAGCTTCATCTGAGGCCGGAAAATACCACAAGCGCCTTCTTCCGGGGGCGCATGAGTTGGGCGAGATCTCGACCATCGCGAGCCAAATCCGCGCTTACTTCTATGAGCAGACTTTGCCGTGGATGTCGGATGGAAGCCGCATTCTTTCGAGCCAGAACTACTTGAAGTTCGTTCAGGGCATGAAGAAATACCAAGTCGAGTTTGAAAAAGCCTGCAAAGATTTCTACGCAGCCTACCCAACTCTCAAAGCCGAAGCCCAGAAAAAACTGGGCGGCCTGTATGACCCCGAAGAGTATCCCGAGGATCAATCCATCTCGGAAAAATTCAAAGTCGAAGTGTCCTACATGCCGATGCCCGACGTGAAAGACTTCCGCACTGAGATCTCCGAAACCGAAAAGAAAAACTTTCAGCGCAAGATGAAAGAAGTTGAAGGGGCCGCGATGCGCGAATGTTGGGAGCGCATGCACAAGGTGACAAAACTTGCCGCCGAACGCCTCGCCCAGCCGGATGCCATCTTTCGGGACTCTCTCATTGAGAACATTCGGGACATGGCGAACCTGATGCCCATGCTCAACGTCTCCAATGACAAATCCTTGGAGAAAAGCCGCCGCGAGATCCTTGACGTGGTCTCTGGATTTTCTCCTGATGAACTGCGAGAAAACGCAGACGCCCGTGACAAGGCCAGCAAAGAACTGGCCGACATCGAGGCCAAAATGAGCGCCTTCATGGGAGGAAAAAAGTGAGCAAAACCACCTACAAAAATATCGAAAAAGCGCGGGCCGGTCTCATCTTGGACCAGCCCTTCTTTGCGTCGATCCTTCTCCCCATGCCTTTGCTGGAGGATCCCACAATCCCCACCATGGCAACCGATGGGGAGACAATTCGCTACAACCCCAAATGGACCGATTCTTTAACTTCGGACGAAGTCACCTTTGTCTTGGCCCATGAAACAATGCACTGTGTCTTCGATCACATGGGGCGCCGGGGTGAGCGGTCTCCGAACCGTTGGAACCAGGCTGCCGACTACATCATCAATGAGCTTCTGACGAACGAGCGCGTGGGGTCTATGCCCCATGGCGGCCTCTTGAACCCCAGCCTCACCGCGCAGGGCGGAGGCACTGCTGAGGGCGTTTATCGTTTGATCCCCGAGGAGAACGAGGGCAAAGGCCCCGGCGAGCAAGGCGGCGCCCTGGACCAAGTCCACGACGCGGGCTCAAATCACGGGGAGGAGCAGCCTGACGAAGCCACAAAGAGCGAGAAATCGGCCCAGATGAAGGTTAGAGTCATCCAGGCCAAGAACGCGGCCAAGATGCAGGGAAAGCTCTCAGCGAACCTGGAGCGCCTTGTAAACGACATGGTGAAGCCGGTTGTGGACTGGCGTTCGGTGCTGCGCAGGTTTGTCAGCGAGCGTTGTAAGATCGACACGACCTACGCGCGTCCTAAGCGCCGTTTCATGACCGAGGACTTCATTTTGCCGTCTTTGTCGGGCGAAAAAATGGGGCGCATTGTTGTGGCGGTGGATTGTTCGGGATCGGTTGACCAAGAGCTTTTGACCAAGTTCGCATCCGAGATCAATGCCATCAAGCAAGACACCAATCCCTCAGAGATCGAAGTCGTGTATTTCGATCATGCCGTCTGTGGCGTGGACAAGTTTGGCCCTGAAGATGATTTTTTCATCAAAGCCCGGGGCGGAGGTGGGACCGCCTTCTCGCCGATCTTTAGACACATCGCCAAGAGCCCCGATGAGCCGCCTGTGGCGACGGTGGTTCTTACGGATCTCGTGTGCAACGACTTTGGCGCTGCGCCCGACTATCCCGTCTTGTGGGCCGTTCTGGACAAAGCCATCGAAGGTTTTGACAAGGTCCCTTTCGGGGAGATCTTAGAAGTGGTCAACACCGATGAGTGAAGTGGGCGGACAAATAGATGCGGTCGAGCGTATCGCCGATGACATTCGAGATCTGCTCTCCGCCTTGAACGCGCTTCAAGGCGGCCTCTATCATCGGCAGAAATCTCGTCGATGGCCGCACAAGAAAGAAGAGATCCGCCGATTGAGAAAAGATCTCTACGACTTGAAAGTTGAGC
>Ga0209794_1000504_pt1 | contig 55791 bp, 41 predicted proteins | sample EBPBio232013_DNA_FD_185869 | JGI IMG/M metagenome (GOLD analysis project Ga0209794, IMG submission 185869) | Wastewater treatment Type I Accumulibacter community from EBPR Bioreactor in Madison, WI, USA - Reactor 1_5/23/2013_ DNA (SPAdes)... | ecosystem: Engineered > Bioreactor > EBPR >...
ATATAACCCCGCTTCGGGGGTATTCAAGGAATTCTGTCGTGTGTCTACGAACATATAACCCCGCTTCGGGGGTATTCAAGGAATTCTGTCGTGTGTCTACGAACATATAACCCCGCTTCGGGGGTACTCACAGAATATCGCTATTTGTCAACCAAGATAAAATCGTGCTTCTACTCACATGTCACCCAAAGGGCTGACATAATGATTATACCTACCGGATGTTTTTTAGTTGCTCGGCAAGTTGGGCAGCTCCGGGGAAACGGGGATCGACCTGAAGGCAACGGCTGATATATGTTTTTGCTGAAGTGAAATCTTTCAGATTGATGTATGCCCCCGAGAGATTATAGAGCGTCTGGGCATCATTCCCGTTGTAATTAAGGCTTTCGCTCAACCATTTTTTGGCTTCTGCAGCCTTACCGTCGTTCAAAGCAAGGATACCAAGCCATTTTGTTGAGAATGCCCCGGGTTTAACGGTGTAACTTTCGTGAAATATTCTGCCACTTTCGGAATAGAGTTTCATTTGAAGGAATGCATCGGCAAGCATATCGTAGAATGTGGTCTGGTAATGGAATTGTGAGATCAAAACCCTGAACTCCTTTTCCATTCCGGACGGGTCATTTTTGGCAGTAAAATACTGCGCAGCTTTTATGTGGGCATCATGCCATTTGATGTCCCCTTTAGCCGACATTAAAGCCAGGGAATCGAGCATTGTTACGGGTTTCCTTATCTGTTCGAGAGTCAGTTTCTTTCCGTTTCTTACGAAAGGCCATTGCGACATTATCCCGGCTAATCTGTATTCTGCAATTAGAGAGTCAAGTTGAGAAAACGCAAGTTTTGAAAATGCCAGACTGTCCAGTGATTTACCGCCGGGTGAAAAAGCAGGAGACCCGGAAATCTTTCCTGATTTGATGATTGCATCGAGAAAGATATCAGCCAGCAAACTGTAGCCGGTAAGGTTCGGATGGAGGTGATCCACCATCAGCGATTTTCCGGGTATGCTGTTCTCACTTCGTGTTGAAAAGATCGAATCCGCTTTTACGACTGTAAAATTCAGAGCGGCGGCGTTTTCTGTAATTATTTTGTTAAAATCTTCAGGAGCCCTGAATCTCAGCTCATCCAGTTCCTTTGCCTCAAGAAATTTTGCAGAAGCCTCTCTGTTTTTACCTGATTTCAGGAGCCTGTTGGCTTCATCCCACGCTTTTCCAGCACCTGACAGTTCCGGATAGAAGGGTGGCTGGTCTGCCAGATTGGAAACCAGTGTACTCGCAATTACCGGGATATTGTTTTGTTTAAGTGAGGTGAAGATTTCAGAAAGATTGTATCTAAACTGTTCCACTCCTTCACTATAAAGATCGGAACCCTTGGGAATCAGTTTGTCTTTTGCGAGCGCCTCCATCAGGCCTTGTGATTCTGAGAGATTCCCCGGGGAAGAGGAAAAAATGGAGCCAATCAGTTTCATTACTTTAAGGTTGCCTGCTTTAAGCATAAATCTCGTTACACCCGGAGAACTCCCGATGCCCGTTTGTGAGGCAGCTCCCAAAGCACCGTAATATTCATTGTGGCCCGTATAAACAAGTACCAGATCAGGTTTTTGGGCTATAACATCTTCGAGTATATCCAAAATTGCATAAGAATTGATCGCCGCAATTCCTAAATTTACAACCTCAAACTTTTTTTGTGGATACAAAAGTTTTAGCTTGAGATCGAGAAATCTGGAGAATGAGCCGTTTGGTTCATAGGGAAATCCTGCTGCGCTGCTCTCTCCAAGGATGAAGATCCTGAGAGTGTTTGGGTCTTTTTCTTTAAGAAAAACATCATTTATGGAATGGGGAACGAATTGTGATCCTTTGAAATATCGACGGGTAAGGTCCGGGTTAAGCATCATAAGCTTTTCTTCGGTTCCCGGTACGGTAATGAATACTGGTTCATCTTTTGCGTATCCGCTTAGTCGCAGCACCACTTCGAGTAATGCGATAAGGACAAAAGGTGCGAGAACCGTCAGGAGATAAAAGGATAAGGGATATTTCTTTTTGTTTTCCATTTTCTCGGATGTAATTAATAAAATCAAGCGTCTAAACTTCGTGAAATATTGACTATTATAAAACAACAAAATAACTATGAAAATTAAGCCTCTACTCCATATTCTAATTCTCTCCCTCCTGGTTTCCTTCCCGATTACTGCCCAGTTAAAAAAGGATGTGGTGGCGAAGATCGGTGACAGGGAGATAACCGACAAGGAATTTATACTCCGTTATGAAATGACTCCAAAATATCTTGCTCATGTCAAGGGGGCTCAGAATGCACTTAAAGAGGAACTGATTTACACCGTGGCTGCTGAGAAACTGTTTGCTCTTGAAGCTGAAATACTCCGGCTGGACACGATTAAAGATGTGAAAAAAAGAATAGACCAGTTTGAGAAAATGTTCGCAAGCGATGCCCTTTTCAAAGTGGAGATTATCGATCGGATTGATCAGACTCAGCAGACCCTTGCAAATGAGATGGCGAAGGCTATCACAAAGATTGAACTGAGGGCTATAAGAAACAGCAATGAAAATGAGATAAAAAGGGCGTTTGATATCCTCCAATCGGGTGTCTCGTTTGATTCCCTTTTCTTTGGCATCTACGGGGAGCGTGCATTTGAGAATATGTTAACTTATACATACGGGATGTTCGATTATGATATTGAAACAAAACTTTATGTGAAAAAGCCGGGTGAATATACCGAACCCGTTCAGTTCAACAATATGTGGTATATCTTCAAAATAGACATAAAACGAGACTCATCTTTTAAGAATTCCACTGAAATTGAAAATGAATTCGCCCGCGTGAAAAAACTTTATGTAGAAAGACTGACCGACAAATACTACAAGATTTTCAAAAAAGATTTCTTCAAAGGACTAAAAATCAATACCGATGCAAGACTTTTCTCTCTGTTCCTCGACAGATTTCATTCTGTACTTAAAGAGATGTACGATAATGATAAAAGTTTCAGGGAGTCACTCGGTAAAGATGCAAAATGGACTTTAAAAAGTGATTACTTCTGGCTCATTAAAAAAGGGATTCCGGTAGACTCTTTACAATTGCCATACTTCTCTCATAATGGAAAAGAGTATCCACTCGAGGACTTTATCTACTACCTCGCAGGTGATGTAAGGGAGATTGAATCGATCGATAAAAGCAAATTGTCGATAAAAGTGAAAAACTGGACACGGGACTATATCGAATCCGAACTTCTCGCTGAGGAAGCAATGAAAAGAGGTTTGCATAAAAAACCCGATGTCCGGCGTGAGTTTAACATCTGGAGGGATTTTACCCTCTCAAATGCCTACCAGATGCTTTATTTGGATTCTGCAAAAATAAGTGATGAAGAAGTGAAGGACTACTTTATCAAGCGAAATTCCGGGAAAGCAGGCGGTATAAACATAAAACTTCTGAGGGCTGTCAGTACCGATCTCGATTTACTTTCATCGATACTTGCAAAAATTGACTCCGGAGTCGACTTCTCCCTTCTGGCTGCTGAAGTAAATGGAAGTCGCAATTCAGAACTGAACGGGAACTCTGACAAATTTGTACCAGCTTCAGACTATGGTGAAGCAGGTACGATCGCATTGAAACTTAACCCCGGGAGAATATTTGGTCCCGTAAAGGTTGGGGAAGAATATATGATCCTTAATCTTGTCGACAAAAAAACTGATGACATCGTTTACGATGAAGAATACGAGGCAGTGAAAGACAAATTAAAACGGGATCTGGGGTTCCAAAAATATTTCAAAGCGATGGTAAACAATACAGCAGGTCTGGCGGAAAAGTACAAAACAGAAATTGACACCAAGAAGATTGAAGACTTGAAAGTCACCGAAACCAATTCAATATATTTCCGTTATATGGGATTCGGAGGCAAACTTACAGCATTTCCACTTTCAAAACCGTTCACCGACTGGGTGGAGGTGTGGATGAAACAAAGGAGTCTGAATCCCTGATTAAACTTCGGGGGTGAATCCAATTTTTTTGTTGAATGCCACTATCATTCTCCAAATGGCAAAGGAGAAAAAGGGAGCAACGAAGATATCGATGGTGTAGTGGACATGCTGCAGCAGGATGAATACCGCCATTATTCCCGCGAGGAATAAGAGAATGTATTTCCTGACCTTGTCAGCCACAACAAAAGAAAGAAGGACAGCGACAGAAAAATGTCCCGAAAAAAAGAGGTCATGTTTCAGGACGATGCCCGAACTGAGGGAAGAGATAAAAGGGTCGTAGAGGGGGATAAGTGTCTCAGGAGCTTTTAAAGGCAGGAATGTCATCGCTATCAGGCGGGAACTTAAAAGAAAAAAATATGCCTGAAATCCCATCATGAATCTGACCGGTTTATCAGAAAAATAATGAAATGTTATGAAGACTCCCCCGTAAAGTGCAATAAAAGTAAACCATGTGAGATCGACAGGCGAAAAAGTGGTTAAAAGGGGATCATCAAAACTAAAACCCTTCCTGAATTCATTCCATTCAAGCACTCTCGGTGCAAAGTATGCCAGCACCAGACTGAAAATCACTGTTGCGATAAAATACCATTTAAAGTTGCCACTCGATAATGTCTCTTTCCAGATTCCGGCCGATCTTTTAATGCTCACTCTTTCTCTACTTCTCCATTAAAATTAGAAATTGAAACTCCAAATATAACAATGAGTGTAGAGTATCAAAGGTCACATTTTATCAATAAATAGAAAATATTTACTGATTTTGAAAAACGGAAGATTAAATGTCTGGATTATGATTTATAAAGGTAATTTTAGCGTGGTATAATTTTTGATGCAGATTACTGCCACAAATAAAAGTATGTAAATGTTCAGATCATTTAGCACTAAAGGGACTTTCAAAGGTGGAGTGCATCCTGCGGAATCTAAAGAATTGTCAAAGGATAAGCCATTTGAAAGTATTCCAAATCCAAAGACTGTTTATCTTCCTCTTTCCCAGCATGCGGGAAAGGAATCAAAACTGCTCGTCAAAAAAGGGAGTTCTGTGCGAAAGGGTGAACTGCTTGCCGAGTCCGACGGATTTATTTCAGCCCCTGTCCATTCACCTGTAACCGGGACCGTAACAAAAATAGCGAAGACCGCACACCTCTCCGGTGTTCCAAAAACTGTGATGGAAATTGCAGTGTCTGAAGATGATAACCCGCTGTATATGGAACCGCTTGACTGCCGGACTGCCACAAAAGAAGAACTTCTTCAAAGGATCAAAGAAGCCGGAATTGTAGGCATGGGAGGGGCTGCATTTCCCGCCTTTGTCAAGTTATCCCCGCCACCCGGTAAAAAAATCGAAAAATTGATAATAAACGGTGCAGAATGTGAGCCATATCTGACGCGTGACTACCGTTTAATGCTCGAGTACACAGATCAACTGATCGGTGGCATCGAAATACTGATGAAAATTCTCGGGGTTGATTGCGTTATCGGCATCGAGGACAACAAACCGGAGGCGGTAAAGGCACTTAAAGACAAACTCAAAGGAAGAAATGACATCGCTGTGGAAGTGTTGCCCGTAAAATATCCGCAGGGTGCAGAGAAAATGCTGATATATGCCGTTACCGGAAGAAAAGTTGCTCCGGGAAAACTGCCGATGGATGCCGGTGTGGTAATGCAAAATGTCGGAACAGCAGTATCAGTTTACAAAGCTGTCGTGGAGGGCGAACCTCAGATAACTGCTTTTGTGAATGTAACAGGAGAAGGAATAAGCGAAGCAAAGAATCTGATTGTTCCGATCGGAACACCTGTATCCTATATATTGGACTGGTGTGGCGGTTTGAAACCCGATGCCATAAAAGTGATTGCGGGTGGTCCCATGATGGGAGCAAATTTGTATGATTACTCGGCTCCCGTGATGAAAGCTACATCGGGAATTCTTGTTCTCACCGAGGCAGAATCGAAACCGCAGGAGGCTATACCGTGTCTGAGATGCGGAAAATGTGTGGAGGTTTGTCCTGTAAATCTCCTGCCAACCCGAATATCACAATTTTCGAAATTGCAGAGATTTGAAGATGCGGAATCGGCGGGAATTCTCGTGTGCATGGAGTGTGGCTGTTGTGCATATGAGTGTCCTGCAAATATTCCTCTTGTTCAGTGGATAAGGCTTGGGAAGAAAGAAGTAATCCGGTTGAAGTCACAGGAAAGGAAGAGTGCCTGATATGGAAAATACCGGTACAGTTGAACTGAAATCGAAACCCGTTCTCACGAGTACACCTCATGTCCATTCTTCATTGAGTGCACAAAAAGCGATGTGGCTTGTGGTGGCGTCACTTCTTCCACCGCTTGTTATGGGAGTGGTCTATTTTGGATTGTTCCAACTCGTCGTTGTTGCCTCTGCCATTGCCGGAGCATTGCTGACAGAGTATGCCATCAAGTATATCAGGAAGCAGAAAGTTTCTTTGATGGACGGAAGTGCGGTCATCACCGGTCTACTGCTGGGATTGATACTTCCTCCAAACTTTAATCCTGTCTTCGCTTTTATCGGGTCTGTCGTGGCAATTGGATTCGGTAAGGAAGTGTTTGGCGGACTGGGATACAATATATTCAATCCGGCTCTTGTGGGCAGGGCGTTTTTACAGGCCGCATATCCCGTGGCAACAACAACATGGACACCCCCCGCTATGGCTGTTGATGCAGTGACCTCGGCGACACCATTAAGTCAGTATAAGTTTGAAGCGATCGCATCCAAAGGTGGAATTGACCTGATGTCACTCTTCCTCGGAAATATCGGCGGATCGATCGGCGAAACTTCTGCCCTTGCAATACTTCTTGGGATGATCTTTCTGGTCGTAATGAAGGTGTTGAACTGGCGTGTACCTGTTGCGATGGTTCTGGGGATGATACTTTTCGCAGGAATTTTCTGGTTTCTTGATCCGGGAAAATTTGCATCACCATTTCACCATCTCTTTATGGGTGGTTTTATGTTTGGTGCTGTTTACATGGCGAGCGACTGGGTTACATCTCCCGTTACAAACAAGGGAATCTGGTTTTATGGTCTTGGCATCTCACTGATTGTCGTAATGATCAGACTGTTCGGCGGACTTCCCGAGGGTGTTATGTATGCAATATTGATTATGAACGGATTTGTACCGCTTATAAACAGATATACAAAACCTGTAATTTTTGGAGCGGAAAAATGAACACTGTAGTTAAGATGTTACTTACGCTCCTTGTGATTGGAGCAATTTCGGGTGGACTGCTTGCAAAGATTTTTGAGTGGGCTGATCCTCAGATTAAACTGAATGCCCAGAAAGAGACTGAGAGAGCGATATTTATTGTTCATCCCGAAGGCAAAAAACAGGAGAAAGTCTCCGGTACCACCTCCGACCTCTACAAAGTAATGGACGGCAGCGGAAAAGTTATCGGTTATGCTCTTCCTTGCAAAGGAAACGGGTTTCAGGGACTGGTGAAGTTGATGATGGGTGTTACACCCGATCTGAAAAAAATTACCGGCCTCACTGTCATTGAGCAGGTGGAAACCCCCGGTCTCGGTTCAGAGATCACCAAAGAGGGCTTCACCAACCAGTTCAAAAAGGTGAATCCTGATCCTCATATTGTCGGAAAAAAGGGAGCTGCCGAATCACCCAACGACATAGTTACAATCACCGGTGCCACCATATCCTCCAAAGCTGTCGTTAAGATAATGAATGAGGGATTGGACGAACTAAGAAAACTAAAAAAAGAGGGGAAAATATGAGCAAAGCAAACAGCCCTCTGAATGATTTCATGAATGGAATCTGGAAGCAGAATCCGATTTTTAAACAGGTGCTGGGTACCTGTCCCACTCTTGCAGTGACTGTTTCGGTAATGAACGGCATCGCGATGGGACTCGCCACAACATTTGTTCTCTTTTTTAGCAGTGTCATCATTTCAATGATCAAAAAACTGATTCCCAATCAGGTGCGAATTGCCGCTTACATAGTTGTGATAGCAACTTTCGTTACGATAGTTGATATTGTAATGAAGGCTCAATTTCCCGAACTAAGCAAGTCACTCGGTCCATTCATCCCCCTGATAGTGGTGAACTGCATAATTCTCGGAAGGGCAGAAGCCTTTGCATCGAAGAATACAGTTGTCCGGTCGGCGTTCGATGCTCTTGGTATGGGAGCGGGCTTTACGCTGGCACTCCTTGTTCTTGGCGGGATAAGGGAGATTCTCGGTTCAAACCAGCTTTTGGGAACGGTCATTCTTCCCGCCACAGTTGAACCAATGCTGATATTCATATTGCCTGCAGGAGCTTTTTTAACTCTCGGGATCCTGTTTGGTACTGCAAATTTCTTCGAGCAAAGAAAAAAAGAGAACGCACGCCAAAAAGTGATTGAAGCCAACAGGGCATCGCGTCAGGTCGCACTTCCTGTCGAACAACAAAATGAGGGAGAGGAGGCATAAAATGGACCTGCTTATCGTATTTCTTTCTGCCGCAATAGTTAATAATTTTGTGTTGTCATATTTCCTCGGAATTTGTCCCTTCATCGGCGTTTCGAATAAACTGACCTCTGCTTTTTCGATGGGACTTGCAACGACATTTGTGCTGGTGCTTACGGCAGTGGTGACATGGATGATTAATCATTTGATTCTCATTCCTGCGGGTCTCGACTACCTGCAGTATGTCTCATTTATTCTCGTAATTGCATCTCTTGTGCAGTTTGTGGAAATGTTCATTAAGAAAACATCGCAGCCCCTTTACAGGGCACTCGGTATTTATCTGCCTCTGATAACAACAAATTGTGCGATACTCGGACTTGCTCTTTTTATGGCACTGCGTGATTATGACATGATGCAGAGTATCTTTTTCGGTCTTGGTGCCGGTACGGGTTTCACTCTCGCACTCGTAATAATGGCGGGAATCAGGGAGGAGCTTGAGCTTGCTGATATCCCGAAACCGTTCCGGGGAGTTCCGATAACTCTCATAACTGCGGGATTGCTGGCAATGGCATTCATGGGTTTTTCAGGTTTGATATAAAACTATTTGGAGTTTAAAAATGATTAACAGAAGAGATTTTTTGAAAATATCCGGACTTGCAGTCGTAGCTTTGGGAAGTGGTGCCGGATTAAGAAAACTGTTTACCACCCGGGAGAGGGATATCACGCTCGCAGCGCTTCTGCCCGACAATAACAGACTGATAGCAAAAGTGATAAACGAACTTGCAGGCGAGGCTGATATCAGACTGAAACCTTCCACAACACTGTTGATGGGGGAATCCACTCTTGTTTCAAGACTCAGGAATATGGGATTCAGTCCTGACCGGCTGGAGAATCCGAATTTTGTAATCTCAATTTCGAGAATTCCGGCGGGCAGTAAAGCCGATATTTTTGTCAAAACCGGTGATTTTGAGATACTGACCCCCGAGACAGGATTCACTTCAGGTCTGAAACAGTTGCGAAGAGAAATCAAGGATTCTGATGCTGCGCTTCTGATGAGTATAAGACCCTTTGCGGCATATGACAGCAAAAAAGAAAAGTTTGTGGTCATCGAATCCGAGGGGAAACAGGTCGAAAAGGTTTCTCTTACAGGTGTTGAGAAAGAGATCAAAGTATATGGCGGAAATCTGATTTCAGTCGGAAACGGCAGGGCATTTGTGAAAGAACACGGCTGTAAACACGGAATTTGCAGAAGCATGGGACATATAGCTCTTCCGGGTGACATGATAGCATGTGCCCCTCACAAAACCGTGATTACTGTCGTCTAAAAACAGATGCTTAACAAAAAAGCTATCCTGTTTTTGGCGGCATTTATTCTCTTTTTCATGATCGGACTCTTCTTTACCGGTGTGGAAAAAGAGGCTCCGAAGAGAGTGAAGCAGATTATTCCTGCGATGGGCACGATTGTTGAAGTACAATTGCAGGAAGGGGATGCTTCTCAAAATGAAAAAGCTTTCAAAGCGGCTTTTGACGAGATCAGGAGGATTGATTCACTCTTCACCGATTACAATGACTCGAGCACCATTGGCTCCTTAAATAAAGTTGATTCTGGAAAAGTGACTGTTAATCCCGAGGTGGTCGCTCTGGTTAAGCGGGGATTGGAGCTGTCTCCAAAAACAGAGGGAGCCTTTGATATTACTCTCGGAAGTGTGGTCCGCCTTTGGGGATTCAAGGATGGAAGCATGCATCTGCCCGCATCCGATTCCATAAAAATTGCTCTTGGAAAATCCGGCATCGACAAAATAAAAATTATTAACGATAGTCTGATCGGGAAAAAAGGCGAAATACACCTCGATTTGAGCGGAATTGCAAAGGGATATGCGGTTGACAGAGCCTTTTACATTCTTGAAAAGATGGGCGTTAAAAGTTTCCTGATTAATGCGGGCGGTGAAATCAGAGCAAAAGGGGAAGGGTGGACAACCGGAATTCAGGACCCCTTCAACGAAAGCGGGATTGTCGAAATTTTATATCCGGGCAAAAAGGCTGTTGCGACATCGGGTGACTATGAAAACTTTTTTGAGGTTGATGGAAAGCGCTACTGCCACCTCTTCGATCCGAAAACAGGTTTTCCGGCCGCTAAAGTTTCGTCGGTTACAGTTCTTGCTGATGATGTGACTACAGCTGACGCACTCGCCACAGCATTTTTTATTCTCGGAATTGAGAAAAGTAAAGAGCTCATTAAGAATTTCCCCGGGTGTGAATTCATGATTATCGATAAAAACGGTAAAAGGCATTATTCACCGGGTTTCAAAGATTATACAAGGAGTTGAAATGGACACTCAATTTATAATTGCACTTGTCACAATGGGAGGACTCGGTTTTATATTTGCCGGTGCTCTCGCAATAGCAGACAAAAAATTACGGGTTGAGGAGAATCCCCTGATCGGGGACATCAATGATGTTCTTCCCGGAGCAAACTGTGGTGGATGCGGTTATGCAGGGTGTTATGATTTCGCGGTGAATGTTGTAGAGAAAACCGCAAAGACCAACGGATGTCCCGTCGGAGGATCCGAAACCGCCCTCTCTATTGCCCGCCTTATGGGTGAAGAAGCCGGCGAGGTAGTCAGATTTTTACCAAGGGTTTTGTGTCGTGGTGGAAACAAGGAGGCGGTTCAGAAATTTGCAACTTATCATGGACCCCTTACATGCAGCGCGATGGATCTCCTTTCGGGGGGTGACAAACTTTGTTTTTACGGCTGTTTGAGTGGTGGCGACTGTGTAACGGCATGTCCTTTTGGTGCGATGGTAATGGGTGAAAACGGACTTCCCGAGGTTATTGAATCGCTTTGCACCGGTTGTGGAAAGTGTGAAAAGGCGTGTCCGAGAAACATAATTGAAATGCATCCTGCAAACAGGAAAGTGTTCGTTTTTTGCAAAAGCCATGACGATCCAAAAACTTCGAAGGCTGTTTGTTCCGTCTCCTGTATGGGTTGCAGCATTTGTGCAAGAAAATCTGATGGTGGAGTGGAGATGGAAGACAATCTCGCAGTGATAAAATACGGTCTACTCGATGCTGAAAAAATTCCTTTTGAAAAATGCCAGACAAAAGCTATCCGAATGATAGAGATTAATTAGGCAAATGATGGAAGTCTTCACCGAGGAAGGAATTATTCTCGAGAAAAAAGGTGATCTCGCCGAAATTGCCATTATGGATAAAGGCAATTGTAAAACCTGTGCCGCCAAACCATTTTGCAGTACAAACAGCGACGGGGTTTACTCTAGACTCACAGTGCTCGACAATCTGGATGCAAAACCGGGCGATGAAGTGGTGGTGGAAGTGAAAGGAACCGATATTCTCAAGGCGGTAATTATGGTTTACGGAATTCCTCTCTTTCTTTTCATATTTACGATCGGAATCGTAATTTATTTTTATGACGGGAGTCCGAATAAAGAGTTAATAGCTTTCCTTTCTTCCCTCACAGTTTTGGCGTTTTACTACGGTTTTCTAAAACTTCGCGGGTCATCAGGAAAAATTGATAAAAAGAGTTTACCCAAAACTGTAAAGATCAAAAGGTCTTTTCAGTCAGTCAATAATTAAACACGGTAGGTTAATGTTTAAGATAGTTTCAGCACAGTTTTTGGCACCCGAAGTGAAGAAATTCGAAATTGAGGCACCAAAAATAGCCGCAAAAAGAAAAGCAGGTCAGTTTGTTATAGTTAGAATTTCGCCGCAGGGTGAGAGAATTCCCCTAACAATTGCAGATTCCTCAATCGAAAAAGGAACGATAACGATTATTGTTCAGGGAATCGGAAAAACAACCAAAGAGATCAACTCTCACGAAGCCGGTGATTCGTTTCTCGATGTGGTGGGACCCCTCGGTCTGCCTTCCCATATAGAAAATTTCGGTACAGCCGTCAGCATTGGTGGCGGGGTCGGAACAGCAATTGCTTTCCCGACTGCAAAAGCCCTCAAGGAAGCCGGCAATCACACTATTTCCATTATTGGCGGTAAGACAAAGGAATATGTCATCCTCGAAGACGAACTGCGTGCAATTTGTGATGAAGTTTTTGTTACCACTGACGACGGAAGCTACGGCTATCATGGCTTCGTCACAGGGAAGTTGAAAGAATTGATCGAATCGGGACGGAAAATCGACTTTGTCCTGGCAATTGGACCCATCCCGATGATGCGGGCAATAGCCGAAGTGACCAGACCATACGGAATAAAAACTGTTGTCAGCTTGAATCCTGTAATGGTTGATGGAACAGGGATGTGCGGCGGTTGCAGAGCGGTTGTTGGCGGTAAAACGGTTTTTGTATGTGTTGACGGACCCGAATTTGACGCACATGAGGTTGATTTTGACCTCCTGATAAAAAGAAACAATACCTACGGAGCTGAAGAGAAGGACTCACTCGAGCACCACATCTGTAACATCGACAAACAGTATGCGGAAGCAGTAAAAACATTTTAAGACCCTTTATTAATAAAGAGAAACAATGGCAGAATTAACAAAAAAAGAGAGGATGCAAATCCCTCGCCAGCCGATGCCTGAGCAGGACCCTCAGACTCGTAATAAAAATTTTACAGAAGTAAATCTTGGATTTACGGAAGAACTTGCGAAACTCGAGGCTGAAAGATGCCTTCAGTGTCCCAAACCAAAATGTGTTGAGGGATGCCCGGTTGGAGTAAAGATTAAAGATTTTATTCAGCTTGTCGCCGATGGCGAGTATCTTGCAGCAGCCGCAAAAATCAAAGAAAACAATGTCCTTCCTGCTGTATGCGGTCGTGTTTGTCCACAGGAAGAACAGTGCGAAGCCAAATGCGTTACCGGTGTAAAGGGTGAGTCCGTTGCCATAGGTCGCTTGGAAAGATTTGTAGCTGATTATGAAAGGAATACCGTTGGAATTCGTGCCGCTGAAATAAAAGAAAAATCGGGCAAAAAAGTTGCAATTATCGGTTCAGGACCTGCAGGTTTGAGCTGTGCCGGAGAGCTCATTCAACTGGGACACGATGTTACGGTTTTTGAAGCACTTCACGATGTTGGCGGGGTGCTTATCTATGGTATACCTGAATTTAGACTCCCAAAAGAGATTGTAAAAGCTGAAGTGGATGCCCTTGAAGCTCTCGGAGTGGAATTCAGAACAAACGCAGTTATCGGATTCACCGATACAATCGATGAGTTGATGACCACTGAGGGTTATGATGCTGTTTTTATCGGAGTGGGTGCAGGACTTCCTTACTTCATGAATATCCCCGGTGAAAACTACAACGGAATTTACTCTGCCAACGAGTTCCTCACCCGGGTCAATCTGATGAAAGCCTACAAGTTTCCCGAATTTGATACGCCTGTTTTTGATGTTAAAGGAAAAAATGTTGCTGTTTTTGGTGGCGGTAACACTGCCATGGATGCAGTAAGAACTGCAAAAAGACTCGGTGCCGGAACCGCTTCCATAATTTACCGCAGAAGTGAAGTGGAAATGCCGGCAAGAATAGAAGAAGTTCATCATGCAAAGGAAGAGGGGATTCAGTTTGTAATGCTGACCAATCCTCTCGAGTTTCTGGGTGATGATGCAGGCTGGTTGCACGGAGTAAAACTTCAAAAGATGGAGCTCGGCGAACCTGATGCATCCGGCAGAAGAAGACCTGTGCCCGTTCCCGGTTCGGAATATGTTATGCCAATCGACATGGCAGTTATAGCTATCGGTAACGGCTCAAACCCGATAATCAAGAAGACCACACCAGATATCGATTTCAACAAATGGGGAAACATCCTCGTTGATGAAGCCACAATGAAAACATCAAAAAAGGGTGTCTTTGCCGGTGGTGACATTGTCACGGGTGGTGCAACAGTTATTCTTGCGATGGGTGCGGGACGAAAAGCCGCCACCGCGATTGATGAATTTCTCAGGTCCGGCTTATAAGTTCTTAAGAGCCCGCGGATACACGCAGATTAAACTGATTTCCGCAGATATATTGAAATGGTTCCACTGATTTCACGGATTAATCACGGATTCCACGGAAGACTTTTGAATCTATTGTGGCGACAAATCTTTACCAATCCTCCCCTCTCATTTCAGGAGAGGGGCCGGGGGTGAGGTAATAAATACTTTCAAACCTCAAACCTCAAACCTCAAACCTCAAAAAAACTCCCCTTTTTTTGATAAAATTGCGCAATCTTATCATAATCAAATAGAATAATACCTAAAAAGTATAATATATTTGAATCGAGTTCTTCAAAGTTCTTTAAAAACATTTTGTATTTCATTTTCTGAACTGCAACAGTTCCGGCCGTCCTGCTGCGGTTTAATCATTTTTTAATCAAAAATTATCCGGTGAAATCATGCGATCAACACTACTTGCTACAATCGTTGTTATTCTTCTTTTGTCTGTAACAGTTAACGGACAGATGAATTATGTGATGGAAAAGACCACAGGCACTTACACCACACTGACTGGTGGAAATAATTTCCGATACATTTCAAATCCCGCCTTTCTGAATGAAAATTTTTCATTGGCAACACCAATTGGATTCTCATTTAATTATAACAGTCAGGTTTTTGATTCATTTCAGGTATCAACAAATGGTTTCATCAGAATGGGATCGGGTCTGGGTTCCTCCGGAAATACAAACTCCCTTAACAGTCTGATCAGAAGGATAATAGCTCCTCTTTGGGATGATCTTCAGGCTCAGGACACAAACAGCATACAGTATCTGACTTCGGGAACAGCCCCAAACAGGGTTTTGTCCGTCGACTTCAAGAGGGTAAAATGGAGTACTGGTACGGGTTATTCGAGTTTTATGATAAAATTGTATGAAACCACAAATGTCATAGAATTCATATACGGCACCATTAATCCCGCTCCCTCGATATCGGTGACAATTGGAATGTCAAGCAACCAGGCAATTAACGCTTCAGGCTCAGCAACCGGAACTAATGGCTTTCTTTCCGTTAACATAGGAGCTGATTCACTGAATCCATCGTATCATCAGAGCATGAGTCTAAGCTACGATAACATTCCCAAAACCCCGCTTCCGGGTACTCTTCTCCGATTCACACAGGTTTCCACACCGATAGCAACAGGGACATATACAGTCGGAGCAACCGGCGATTTCAAAACGATAAGTGATATGGTAATCGCACTGAATACAAGAGGTATTTTGGGCCCGGTTACATTCCTTATTCAAAACGGAACTTATGATGACTTCATGCACCTTTCGCTGATCAACGGCACTTCGGCTACAAACACAATTACAATAAAACCTGCAAACGGGGCGACTGTAACCCTTTCACCCACCAATGGTTCGTTTTTGACAAATCAAATTGGACCGTTCGCAGGTGAAGCTATACTTCGCCTCGCAGGTGTTTCATATACAACCATTGAGGGAGTAAAGATTGTTCATGATCCCCGAAATACCACTACAGCCACGAGATTTGAACATGCAATAACAGTAACAGGCTCTTCAGTTTCCATAGGTACAGTAATGACCAGCATTGGTTCCAAATACAACACCTTCCGGAAAATAGAAGCAAACATGGCTATGAGCACGAGCTCGACACCATATGGTGTTTCAACCGGAATTATTCTGGGTGCGATAGGCAGTAATTTCACCGACTCAATAGCATCTGTCAGTTATAACACATTTGAAGATATAAAAATTGAAGATTTTGGAGCGATTGGAGTATATTTACTCGGAGCAAGCGACACAAATCCCGATACCGGTAACAAAATTACAGCTACAACGGGAAGAAATTTTATTGGCAATGTCAATTTTAGCGGAACTTCCGGCGTAACAACCGCACATGGGATTTTCGCGTACAAACAGAAGGACCTGACGATTGAAAAAACAGATATTGGTAATATTCTTATTTCAACCTTTGGTGGTGGAAACACTTCAGGAATTAATCTCAATTCGATTGATGCTCCCACATTCGCCAATCAGGGAGAAGTAATTGTAAGAAACAACCGTATCTTCAACATAAAGCAAAACCCGATTCCATCATCTCCTGCCGCTACCTCGGGTGTAACAACGGGTATCCTTTCAAACAGAGTCAGTACAGGATCGACTGTAACCATTTCGGGGAACGAGATATATAATCTTGAGTCAAACATGCCGGGAAACTCGACAAAGGTGAACGGAATACTTTGTAATGCCGGCACTTCCAACTCAATTATTGAAGTGGCAATTACAAACAATGTTATTTCAGACCTTAAGAGCTCGAACTCCATAAGTTCGGTGGCCACCGTAAACGGGATCGAAGTGAAATCACCGACGGGTGGCGGTTCAAATATAAAACTTGCTCACAATACAGTATTAGTGACTAATAACCTTTCTGTTTCTGCCGTGGTATATTCCACCTGCCTTTATCTGGGAGATGTGGGATTAGGAAAAGTCGATCTAAAGAACAACATTTTTATAAATAATTCGACCCCGGGAACAAGCGGGCAAGGCACTGCTGTATTAATCGGTGCCGTCAACACCTCAGGTTTTTACAGAATTTCCGATGAATCAAACTACAATATCTATTATTTTGCGGCACCTTCACCCAACAGGGGTGTATCAGCAATCGGAACTGTGCTGAATAGAACTCTCACAGATCATGTGATTGCTCTCTGGAATGAGTCAAGGGAGGGTACCAGAGACTACAATTCCACTTTTTCTACCATTCCTTTCATTAATTCAATGATTACACCATTTGATCTTAGAGTGAGCACAACCACTCCGACACAAGCGAGCAATGCAGGAATTCCTGTTGCGGGTGTTACTACCGATTTGGACGGTAATGTGAGAAGCTCGACCTCACCCGATATCGGCGCATTTGAATTTACCGGAATTGATAATGACAAAACCTCTCCGTATCTCTCAATGAAGCCATTTTCTTCTTCGGTTCAACTTGGACAAACGCTCACATTTAAAGCCGCTGTCAGAGACAGAAACGGAGTGGCGACAGCCGGCAATTCTCCCAGAGTCTGGTTCAAAACAAAAGGAGCGGTTTCGTTTGTCTCGCAGGCGGGAACACTTGTCACTCCCGATACAGTCTCGTTTACAATTGATCCGGTACTTGCAAACGCCTCAGCGAACGATACCCTTCAGGTCTATATCGCCGCCCAGGACAATCTTCCATCACCAAATGGTGGGACATATCCTTACGGTGGCGCTGGAATAAATCCACCCGGCGGCACTTCACCCGAAACCTTTTATGAACTCGCTGTAATGGCCGGACCACTTTCGGGTAACTATACAATCGGGCTGACTGCTTTCAACAGGGTTACAGGAAAAAACCTTTACTTCAAAACCAACCCGGCTTCGCCTGCAAAAGAGCCTGTTCTGATGGAAGGAGGAAATCCTTATCAGGGGTCTCTCTTCGCTTCAACGGGAACGGAGGCTGTCTATGCCACGATGGCTGCGGCAATTGATGATTACAACCGGAGAGGTATTTCTGCAAACACGAACTTTCTTTTGGTTGACACAGCATATGTAAACGCAACTGCTTTAGGTCTGAACACGATCTCAACCTTCACTCCATCGGAAACAGCAAAACTGAGGATCGCTCCGGCTGCAGGGGTAAACACAACTATAAGGGGACCCCTTGATGCATCGATTTTTTACATTTTCAATTCATGGATCGAATTTGACGGCTCAAATACACCCGGGGGTTCCACCAGGAATCTTACGATTTTACTCACCGGAACAAACCAGGGTTCGGGTGGCATTATTGCTGCCGGAAGAGGGATTGTACTGAAAAACCTTAATATCGGAAGTGCCGATACCCTAAGTGGAACCGGAATCTCCCTTAATTTTGCAAAAAATTCATATGTGACAAATAACTTTTTCTACTCCCTTTCGACCGGTATTCAAGCCTGGAACGATTGCGACTCGATTTATATTTCGAAGAATATCATAGGTGGTACAAATACAGGTTTAAGAATTGGCAGGGAGGGTATTTACATGCGGACCACAAAGAACTTCAGGATCACAGAGAATATAATCTCCGGAGTAACAGGCAATGGTGTGAACGCAGTATATGGGATATATTTTGTAAATCCTGCAGCGGTTGCATCTCCGATAAACGGTTTGATTGACCGAAACCACATTCATGATGTCACACATACAGGTTTGAACACAGACGCTCAACCGGCAATCGGAATTTATCTGGCTCCGAACAGCCCTGAAGCAGTTATTACAGTTACCAACAATGTTATCTCGAATATTCTCTCCGGTCAAAAAAATGCAGCAAATGCGATGACCAGCGGAATCTTCATTCAGAATGGCGGCGGGATAAATGTAATAAACAATTCGATCCGGCTTGCCGGTCAGATTACTCACAATCAGCCTTCTGAAACATATTCAAGTTGTATTTTTGTGAACAGCCCCGGAACAACCGGTATAAACATCATGAACAATATCCTTTCCAATAGGATAAGCAATCCTGCCGGAGGAAACGGAACGCATTTCGGTGTATGGACCCGGTCTGCTTCAAGTTTCACAAATTTTAATTTCAATCTTTTCGACACGTCTCCCGGGACGGGCAGACTGCTTTATCTTGCGGGGACATTTGTAAATAACAGGGACAGTATCTTCACCCTGCTTGGCAAAGGAGATTTTTCATTTGTTAACCAGCCTGCATTTGCCGATACCGTTTCACTCGCCATCGACACACAGAATCCGGATGCTGCATTCACTGATGCTTTTGGTTATCCAACGGGTGTGGCTCAGGACTTCAACGGGAATCAGCGGAGTGTGGCTCTGGGAACGGGTCCCGTTGATCTCGGTGCCTATGAATATGATATGACAGTTGAGCCACCGTTGGTCGTGCCCAATCCGCCACCAGCTCCCGGTGGACTTTCAACATACGAGCTCAATGGTGTTGTGATTGCTCAAATCCAGTGGGGTACAACCGGAACACTTCCTTCAAATATGACTCTGGCGTATTTTGGTGAAGATCCACAACAAACCGAGGATATTAAATACTATTTTGGGAAGTGGAAGCTTGTAGCCACGGGCGGGTCCAATTATAATTACACACTTAAGACCCGAATTTCACCCTCCTCCGTCGGCAATTCTGATACGAGTGCATTAAAAGCAATAGTTTTCACCGACAAATGGTATTTGACAGGAACATCCATTAAGACAGGTGACTTTATCTCCACATCGGGACTTACCGCCGGCGGACTCTACAGTCTGGTTGATGCAAGTTTTATCGCCCCGGTGCCCGCATCGCCGGCAAACAACCAGTTGGTGAACAGCACAGTCACACTTAAATGGTCAAAAGCGAACTTCCTGTTGCCTGTTCTGAGTAAGCCGGGAAACTCAAAAGGTCTTGATCCTGAAGGGTCTGTTACAACCTATTCTGTTCAGTTGTCATCAGATTCACTTTTTACATCACCTGTGCTGCAAACAACAGTTGATACTTCAATTACGCTCAGCAATCTTCCCGAAGGAGCTGTAAGGTACTGGAGAGTGGGAGTTACGGAGAAGAATTTCTTTACGGGTTACTCAAATCATCTGGTATTCAGGGTGAAACTTAACACCCCTTCAAACCTTTCGGCAGTTTCAACACAATACAACAGAGTAACGCTGACCTGGTCGGATAACTCATCTGCAGAGGCGAATGTTGTTCTCGAGAGAAAATCGGGTGATTCCACCTCGGCGAACAACTATTCTGTGGTTGCCACGCTTCCTGCAAACACCGTCGCCTTTCAGGATACAACAGTTTCGGGAAGTACAGGTTACACATATCGTGTGAAAATGACCAGTCAGGGCTCAAATTCCGACTACAGTAATCAGGCACAGGTCGTCACATTGGTGCCCGTCGAACTCTCATCCTTCACTTCATCTTTTGAGGGAACGGGAATAAAATTGAACTGGGTTACAGCTTCCGAGAAAAACAACCGTGGCTTCGAAATCGAGAGAAAATTGAATGGTGACTGGCAAAAGATAGCATTCATTGAAGGCAGAGGCACCACAACAGGCGTGAGCAATTACGCTTATGACGACAATTTGAGATTCATCTCGTGGAAAGGCACCATTTCCTACAGGCTGAAACAGATTGATTTTGACGGTTCCACTGCTTTTTCACCCGTTGTCGCAGTTGAAGTGGACCTGACACCGACGGAATTCGCCCTGTTCCCCAATTATCCGAATCCGTTCAATCCATCTACCGTAATCAAGTACGCTCTGCCATCCGACAGCAAAGTATCGCTAAAGGTGTACAGTCTGAATGGTGAATTGCTGGCAGACCTGGTGAATTCAAATCAGCCGGCAGGATATCACGATATGGTCTTCAATGCGGCTAATCTTTCATCCGGTGTCTATCTCTATGTGATCGATGCAGCACCCCTGAAGGGCGGAAACTCCTTCCGTCAGGTGAAGAAGATGGTACTCATGAAATAGCTATTTAGCTATGATCTATTAGCTATGAACTATGAGATGCGGTAATTAGCCCTTTAGGGCGACATATGTGTAGAATAGCTATGATCTATTAGCTATGAACTATGAGCTGCGGTAATTACCCCTTTAGGGCGAAATATGTATTGAGGACGCAGATATCCGCAGATTGAATGTGCCGAAGGCATCCCTCTGGGAGATTTTCGCAGAGGGGAAGCCCTTCAGGGCGAAATATGGGTGGAACGAGGCACCCAACATTAAAAGAGCCCTTTAGGGCGACATATGTGAAGAATAACTATGATGTATGAACTATAAGCTGTTGTAGTTGAGCCCTTTAGGGCGACATATGTTAAGAATGTGGCACCCAACATCAAAAAAGCCCTTTAGGGCGACATGTGTGTAGAACCAGTGAACAATCCCAGGAAAGCCCTCGGGGCGGCATGTGTGTAGAATGTGGCACCCAACATCAAAAGAGCCCTTTAGGGCGACATGTGTGTAGAAACTGCCCCACAAAAAAATATTCCATAAGCCGGGGTTAAAACCCCGGCCTATTGGTTCTATTTTTCTTCAGCAATTCAGCCTTCATCCCTCAGCAATTCAACTTATTTCATCAACGCCATTTTAATGGTGAGCGACTTCGTTCTGCCCGAAACGGTATTTGTGCAAAGCACCTGACAGAAATACATGCCCGATGATTGGGTCCCCATCTCGATATCCTGCTCGAAATTACCGTGAGGGAGGATACCTCTGTCAATCTCTTTAACCAGCTCTCCCATAGGATTGAAAACCCTGATTACCACCTTGTTCTCTTCGGGGAGTGAAAATGTAACCTTTGTAGATGGATTAAAAGGGTTTGGGTAGTTCTGATTGATCGCATAGTTTCCAGGTACATCACCAAGGAGGACTTCCACTTCCTTCGAGTATTCGAACTGACCATTATAGTCAATCTGTTTCAGGCGGTAATAGAGAATTGCAGGAGCTTTCGGCTCATAGTCGTCATAACCGTAATAGATTTTACGGGTTGAGGTTCCTGATCCCTTGGAAAAAGCAATCTTTTTCCAGTCACCGTATTTGTTTCTTCTTTCGATCTCAAATCCCAAGTTGTTGGTTTCTGTTTCGGTTGTCCAATTTAGCATTACTTTGTTGTCGAACGGAAATGCAGTAAAAGAGGAGAGTTCTACGGGGGTGTTACCGCGGTTATTGGTGATCCAGATGCTTCTTCTTCCTCCTCCACCTGCGATGGCAATACCGTTAAGGTGGTCGAACATGTGTACTCCCGCAAGAGAGGATAATCCTGTGGAAGGAATTTCATTCATCTTCCACATCTTTCCTCCGTCGTATGTTGAGAAGAGTTTGTTTGCGATCAAATGGTAATTTAAAGAGTCGCTGCAGAAAACATATCGTGCACCTGACATTTCAGCTATTGATACAAGCTCAACTGTTGTTCCACCATCATGTGTTCTGTAAACCTGTTGGTTACTCCCCACAAAAAATCCGTTATTACTGTCATAAAAATTGAACTGGTAAACACCAAAAAGTGAATAACCCAATTGGACCCATGTATCGCCGTGATTAGTGGTTTTATATACTTTCCCGTTTGCCGCATAACCTGTTCCGTCACTAAACATCTTGATCATCCTGAAGTATTCACCTCCGGGTGAGAATTTTGTAACCCATGTTTGTCCATCATCGCTACTGGAGATTAGTTTGTTGTTTGAGCATAACCAAAAATTACCATTCGGTGATACCTCAATATCCATAATGAATTCTAATGGCAAGGAGGCATACCATTGATAGTTCTTACAGATTACATCAGTTTTATAGATTTCTGTTGTACTTGCAAGATATACCAATGTATCTGAGACGATTTCCAAATTCATCGGAGTAAAAAAAGGAAAATATTCCGTTCGCCAATTTTCACCTCTGTCCGATGATATGTAAATCTTGTGATGTGATGAGTAACTTGAATTATTTCCGATTATGACATACCCGGGATCCAGAAAATCGAATCCTCTTGGGTTTTGGTAGGTTTGCTCCAACCTTAGGTCCCACGGCTCGACTATGTTTTCATTAGAGGCTAAAAATACAGATCCCACACCGGAAACAAAAACTTTGTTGTTCATTATCTCAATGTCAGTACCGCTGTAGAATTTCTCGGGATAATCACCCGTGGACCAGTTCTGACCCAAATCAGTTGTCATCAATATTCCCCGTCCGGTCTCAAGGATTGTGAGGGCGGTGGTATCGTTTAGTAATTTAATATCACTCGCTATTCCTCTTATTGTCGTCAGTGAAAAATCCCTGACACTCCAGGTATCACCCCCATTTCTTGAGATGGCAATAACGGGTGCGTAAGTACTGGATCCGAAGCCGCCAATCCATTTTGCTCCCCCCAAGATAATCAAACTATCAGCAATAGTATCAATCGACCATCCGTCGCTGAATCCAGATGGAAAATTCAATTGGGTGAAACTCCCACCACCGTCGGTAGTGTGATACATTTTGTCGCCACATAGCCATCCATCCTGAAGATTAGAGAACCGAAATCGGTTGATGCCGGATGTTGTCAAATTGATGTTCACCCAGTTAACTCCTCCATCGTAGGTTCTCAACAATGAATCAGACTTAATCCCTCCTGTTGATTTCCTTACAAGAGCATAGCCATCGTTGGCACCAAAGAACTGAATTTGTTTTACTTCACTGAATGTTGAGGGAACAGAGAAGTTTGTCCAGGTTGCCCCACTATTAGTGGTTTTGAAACCGTTTGATCCGGAGTAGCCAAAAACGATAATTGTCTGTTCGTCCAAAAAGTTTACAGCGGCTGCGGCAGTAAGAGCTATCGGGTTAAGAATTGTCCAATTGCGACCACCATCATAACTTCTAACCACAAAACACGAATCGGCTTCGAGAATGGCTGTAATATTCAGTGTATCGCTCATATAGAATTCAACAATACTCCCATTCAGCGGATAAAAATTTGCAGCAACCCACTGACTATAAATGAGCGAACTCATCACAAATAATAAAACTATCAATCTTTTCATTTTTAATCTCATTTTTTTATTTCGAAACATCACCAGTAACAGGGCAATAGTCCCACGGATTTCACGGATTAAGCACGGAATCCACGGATGGGTTTTTCAGCCTTCATCTTTAAAAGATTCATCCTCATTTCATCAACGCCATTTTAATTGTAAGCGACTTCGTTCTGCCCGAAACGGTATTTGTGCAAAGCACCTGACAGAAATACATGCCGGATGATTGGGTCCCCATCTCGATATCCTGCTCGAAATTACCGTGGGGGAGGATACCTCTGTCGATCTCTTTAACCAGTTCTCCCATTGGATTGAAAACCCTGATTACCACCTTGTTTTCTTCGGGGAGTGAAAATGTAACCTTTGTAGAGGGATTAAAGGGATTTGGATAAGCCTTCAAATCGATCGAAACGGGAATTTGGGGTTCATCCTCTGTGATTCCGACTGAAGGGTCATAACTCAAGGTATGATAACCGGTTGATGAAGGATGATAGACCAACTTCGGTCTGTAAAATTTATCGCGAAGTGTAAATCTGTATTTAAATTTGTAACCGGCTTTCATTTTGACACTGTCGAGAAACATGCTGACAGCTGTTACCGGGGTACCAGCCTCAATGGCTGTTTCATAAGCGAGAGTAGAATCGGTGCCGTTTGTGTAATACCATCGGATGAACAGCGAATCGTTAAAATTGATTTCAGGTATATACTGTGAATAGAGGATGTTGACATTGTGTGTAGTGTTCACCAAGAATGTCTTGTAGAAAACTGAAGTCGTGGTTTCAGGGGTGTATGTGAGCAAGGGTGCCCATGTTTGAGTTTTGTAAAGTGTATCGCCATTTTGATTGAATCTTATTAAATTGAAGGTCGCCCAGTCATCACTAAACCCTCTCCCGTTTGAAATTGAATAGGAAGTGTACCTTTCGCGGAGGCCAAGTCCTCTTTCTACGCGATATTCAGTCGACTCGCCACCCTGAGCGTGTGATTGATAATACTCGTAATATCTAACAGAGTCGCTTCCGGTAACGGTAATATTATGAGATGTATATTCACCCGGAAACTGCCCAACAAAACTTGAGCCCGGAGGGATATTAAAATCGAGCATCATAATTTTAGTACTGTCTCTTAAGAAGTATAGCTTGTTATTTGCTTCATCCATCCCAAAATAAATACTTGGTCCAGCGCAATAGCCTTTAAAAAATCTAATTCCATCCTTATCCACCATGGAACTAACCGATGTTTGATGGAATGATTTTGTCATTGTTGAGGAGCCATATTCCCAGGAATTGGCTGTGTAAATGTACTGTTCCTTGTCATTGGGAGACATAACAAAAAACGGAGTGGTTTGGGCATGGATATTCAATGAGAGAACCGGCACAAGTAAAAAGATGCCGGTTAACAGGCGGGATAATATTTCCTTTTTCATAAGAGTCTCAACTTTTTTTATTGATCTTTTTTGTGACCAATAAACTAATTGACTGTTTTAGCAGTCTCCGTTAGTTCCCTGCAGGGATATGAGTTCAGAGGATTCTTCTGGTGAACTCGAATTTTATGCCCCTGTCGGCAGTTGATGGAGACCATTTTTTATTGTTCAGGAGGTCGCGGAAATCGAATCCGAGAGAGAATCCTTCTGCGACTGCCCATCTGATACCGGCATGAAGATAACCGTTCCCTTTGCCGTATCGATCATTGGTATTATCATTGAATCCAAAGTTGTACTCAACCATAACACTGACATTGGAGCCGATTGTTTTTTCGGCACCAAGCATAATGTTGGTGAACCCGTCACCATCCTTCTGCTCGAAAGAGTAGTTTACTGTACCGTGCAGACTTAAATATCCGAGCAGTTTGTAGTTCTTGCTCACAGCGGCGAAAATACCGGGAGATTTAATCTCGTATCTGCTTTCGGAAGAGAAATATCTCCCTTTCCCCTGAAGATCGGCACCCACAGCTATTGAAGGAAGTGAGAGGCTCTCATCAATTATCTTAAATCTGATATTCACACCGGGGTATTTATACCATTCCACTTCGCCTGAACCAATAAGATTTTCGCCTCCGTAGGATATTCCAAAACTCAAGTTATCAAAAACGCCTACATCCAGTCTTGTAAGGAGCACACCCCCAGGCATAAGGTCGGAGCCAACACTTACATACCCTCTTTTAAGCACTCCGGCAGTCGGCATGTCGATAAGGAAACGGGGTTCAAAATCGAGTTTTTCACCGGCAAGAATCTGCGAGTAAACGGGCAGTGACAGCAAAACAGCGAATACAAGGGCGAGTATCTTCTTCATTCAGCGATTTCTAATTTTTTGACACAAGTAATCTACAAAATTTTTTTGAATTTGATGTGATATAATTGGGTAGCAATAGTTCCACGGATTTCACGGATAGATTACAGATTCCACGGAATTCAAACTTCAAGCCCTCAGCCTTCGAAACTTGTCTCTGTGTCCTCTGTGGTTTTAACAAAATCAAGGTTTAACCGTAAACTCAAAGAGAGTCGGTTTGAGTGCATGTTTTGGTGTGACGAGAATTTTTATCTCCCCCGGACTTGTAAACTTCAACGAGAGGCTGCCGGTAAACGACTCATCCTTTTCAATTTTTAGAAGCCCCAATCCCTCCCGGATTTCATAAGTAAACGGAGCGTCCCGAAAGGGAGGTCGAAAGCCAAGACCGTTCACAGCGTTCGCCGAAATAGTGATTGTATCATCAATTTTTATCTCATTTTTTACAGGACTTAAAGTTACTTCGTAAATTGAGAAAACGAATGAATGCAGAAGAAATGCCATTATCAAAAAAATGGCTATTATTGCAGCTACTATAAACATATTCATGGAGATTTTCATTTCGCAAGTTTAATTAACAGTCAAAAAATATCATTTGAGAGTAAATGTAAACAAAAAAGATTACATTTTAGCTCTTTAAAAGGTCGGATATCCTAATAAATTATTAATCGCTAGTTCTTCAAACGGTTGAGATTGATGTTCATCTTCCTTCTTTTCCCTCATTTTCGTTACCTTTCGAATGCAAATTTTTGGACTTTTATTCTTTTAAAAAATCGCCAAATTGCATAATTACCCTTTATTAATTAATTCTTACTTCCAAAGCCCGTTAAAATTTGTGAAAATGAAATTTTTGTCCCCTCTTTTCCCCCTGTTCTCTGCTCTGTTTATCTTCGGCTGCAGTTCCCCGGTCATAAAGGTCGAAGAAACTGCACCAAAAGAGAAAAATCATCCGGTGGCGAGAGAAGTATCACAAAGGGACGCTTTGGAGAATTTTATAGCCGGCACGGGTTTTGAAGCAAAGGAAGACTGGTTTCTTGCGGTCAATTCCTATCTGAAGGCTTACGAATACGACCCGGCTCCCGGAATTTCCTGGTCGATAGCCAGATGTTACTACTGGCTTGGGAAACTCTCGCAGGCTCTCCCGTATGCCAGGGAGGCGGTTGAAAAAGATGGTGCAACGAGGGATTATCACTATCTTCTTTCCGATATTTATCTTTCAGGAAGACAGTCCGACTCGGCAGCTCTCGTGATGCAGAATCTGATTGAAAAATACCCGGCAGACTACAACAGTCTCTACCGCCTTGCAAACATATATGAAAAATCGAAGCCTCTTTCGGCAATTGAAGTTTACAACAAAATTCTCGAAGAAGAGCCTGAAGACTGGAATGCATACATACGGCTCGCCGACCTTTACGACAAGACAGGAAATAAAGAGAAATCGACGGAAGTGCTGGAGCAGTTTCTGGAGTTTAATCCCTCAAGTGTGGAGCTGAGAGAGATTCTCGTCAATTACTATATCAAGCTTAAAAAATATGACAGAGCTCTGTTTCATATTGACCAGATTTTACAACTTTTCCCGAATAAAACAGCCTCACTACAAGCAAAAGCTGAAATTTTTGCGGAACAGAACAACTACTCTGCGGCAGCGGATTCCTATCTTAAACTGGTAAACGACCCGCTTGTTAATCTTGAATTCAAAATGAATGTCGGGGCTCTCTACTTTGAGCAAGGGGTGAAGGATACAGCGCTCCTTAAATTCTCCGATTCTGTTTTCTCAATCGTTGAGAAAGATACTGTCTTCTGGTTCACTAATTTTTACAAGGGTGCGCTCGCAATAATGGCGAAAGATACCGTAAAAGCCGGCGAGAGATTCGGGAAAATCGTTGGTGATTCTTTTATGTATCTACAGATCTGGCAGAGAATCGGGGGTGTGATATATGATGCAAAACGATACAAGGAAGCGGTATTTGTTTTGAACCATGCTCAAAATTCCTTTCCCGAGGATTTTCTGGTGAATTTTTTTCTGGGTTTGTCGTATGCCTTGATGGGGGAATATGAAGCCTCGGAACCGTTCCTTTATAAATCGACTCTATTGAATCCGAAGGAAGTAAATGTCTTTTCTGCATATGCATTTACTCTCTCAAGATTGAAAAAAGACGAACTTGCCATAAATTATTACAATAAAGCTCTGGCTCTTGAGCCAAAAAATGTGGAGCTGCTAAACTCTCTGGCAATAGTTTACGATGGCTCCGGAAATCAGGCTAAAAGCGACAGCCTTTATTCCCTCTCACTGCAACTTGACCCGAAAAATGCTCTGGCAGCAAACAATTTCGCTTATTCCCTTGCAAAAAGAGGAACAAGGCTCGATGAGGCATTGAAGTTTGCTGAGCTTGCCCTCGCAATCGATCCGAACAGTCCCTCGTATCTTGACACATACGGATGGGTGCAGTTTAAACTGGGGAACTATGACACAGCAAAAGTTTATATAGAAAAGGCTTTGGGAATGGATGGCAATAATCATGAATTGCTCGACCATTTTGGCGATGTCCTCTCGAAGCTCGGAGACAGGGAAGGAGCGATTCTCTACTGGAAGAAAGCTCTCGATCTAAAAAAAGACAATGAAACAATCAAAAGAAAAATTGAAAGAGGCGAACTTTGAAAAAGTTTTTGTTTTTTATCATTTTTATCCTCCCTCTGATGTTGATATGGCAGGGGTGTGCCACCGTAAATGATTCAGGTGATGAAGAAAATGAAATTATTGACGGCAACATAAAGCCCGAACGGCTGATCAAAAAGATGGAAGCCAACAGACGGAAAATAAGGTCGTTCAACGGCAAAGGTGAGATGCATGTTCAGACTCCCGAAATGGATAACTCGGCATTCTTTCAGTCGATTCTAAAAAGACCCGATTCACTCAATATTAATGTTTACGGTCCTTTTGGTATCGAGCTCGCCAATGTCCTCCTTACGGAGAAGGAATTCAAGTTCTATGAGTCATTGAACAACAATCTCTATAAGGGAGGTGTTGACAACATTGCACTCAGGAATATTTTCAAGGTTGATCTAAGTTTCGATGACATCAGGGATGCATTTGCGGGCACCGTAAATCTTACAAAAAGGTTATATACCCAGCCAACGGAATTCAAGTTTGACAAAGGTTATTTCAATTTGACCTATGCAGACAGCCTCTCGGGAAATCTTGTTTCGTATAAAATCAAACTGGACGGACTTGCAACCGAAGCATATTCGATTAAAACCAAAAAAGGGGAAATCCTTGTCGAAGCAAAATACTCCGATTTCCAAAAAATTGAAGGAGTAATGCTCCCGAAAAGCATCGAAGTAAATGCGCCGAAACTGAAACAGTCTCTTCAACTGACTTATCAGACCATGCAGGCGAACAAAGAGTGGATCATAGAATTTCTTCCACCGGCTGATGCAACGGTAATTGAGTACTGATTTTAAACCAGAAAAATGACAAAAAACTCCTTCTTTCGTCCGTTTCTTATAATTCTGGTGCTGTTCTCCGTTATTCTTTTTGACGGACACAACCAGCAGCCAGATATAAAAAAGAAAAAGGATGAACTCGCTTCTCTTAAAAAAGAGATCGAATCACTAAAGGATGAGTTAAAAAAGGCATCGGGCGAGGAGAAGAAAACCTATGAGTTGATCGAAAAATTCAACAGGCAGGTTTTCCTCTTGAATAAACTTGTAAACGGACTTCAGGCAGAGGAAGAGAAAAAATCGGGTCAGATTGGTGAACTCGAGGAAGAAATCAAAAATCTCGATACACAAATAAAGGATTTGCAAAATTTTTATGCCCGCTATGTTGTCGCTGTTTATAAAGGTCTGATTAAAGACAAGTGGCTCTACATCCTCAACTCTTCCTCTCTCGATGAAGCACTCCGGAGGCACCGCTACTTTAAGGCATTTACTGAGAGGGGAGCCCGTGTGGTTTCCGATCTTAAGTCATCGGTGGAGCGGCTTGAATTGGCGAAACTTTCTCTGGAGAGCGAAAAAAAGGAGAAGGCGAAGATAATTGCCCTGAAAAAAGGAGAGGAGAGTGCCCTGAAGGAGAGCATCGATGACGAAAAAGAGATGCTGAAGGAGATCGGGGAAAATAAAGAGGCACTAAAAAAAGAGCTTGAAGCAAAAAAACAGTCGGAAAAGAAAATCGGATCCATCATAGATCAGTTGATAGCCAAAGAAGAGAAAGCAAAGAAAAACAAAACAAAAAATAAAAACACTCCCAAACCTTCCGATAAAAAGAGTGACAAAACAGTTGACAAGACTGCCGAAAATAAAAAAGAGAAAAAACCCGATATAAAAGGTGCCGAGGAAGATTCTGATGCGGATATAACGGGAGGCACAGCAGTCGAGGATTTCGAAGAGCAGACCGTAACAGGAAAAGCATTTTCATCGCTTAAAGGGAATCTGATGAAGCCCGTATCGTCGGCTAAAATATTCAGAGGATTTGGTGAAAACAAAAACGAGGAACTTAAAACAGTCACCGTAAACTATGGCATCGACTTCAAAGTGGAGGGGTCTCAATCCGTAAAATGTGTTGCTGACGGCATCGTCTCTGCAATTGAATGGCTGCCCGGATACGGAAGCGTAATAATTATCACCCACACCGAAGGGTATCGCACCGTTTACGGGCACCTGAGCAACATCTCCGTTCGAGAAGGGAAGAAAATCTCCGGTGGTACCGTAATAGGAAGTGTCGGCAAAAGTCTCGAGGGTTACATTTTCCATTTCGAAATCTGGAAAGGAAAACAGAACATTAATCCCTCCAACTGGTTTTAAGAAGCAGAGAATCGAAATAGCGGAGTATCCGAGTCACAGGTTAGAGAAAAACAAAGAGAAAGAATGATCGACGAAGAAAAGTACAGAATGGCGAAAACAGGCAGGTTGATGATCGACATTATACCCGATAAATGTGATTTTTGCGGGTGCTGCGTAGGTGTATGCCCTGAGGACGCCATTGAACTGAAGGAAGCTGAGATTTTTATTATTGATCCAAAGTGTACGAACTGTTCAAAGTGTATCTGGAGTTGTCCTATTGAAGTGATAGAATTCAAGCGGGAAGGGGTGCTAAAATGAAAAAAGAGTATGATATTGTAGTCGTCGGTGGCGGACCCGCCGGTTCGATGGCAGCGAGATATGCTGCCGAAAAGGGGGTTTCAGTTCTTGTTTTGGAGAAGGACAGGGATATTGGATACCCCGTAAGGTGTGGCGAGGCAATCAGCCGCAAGGGGGTTGAAGAATTTATAGAACCCGATGAAAAATGGATAGCTTCGCACATCACAAAATTTTCAATGAACTCTCCCGATGGCACCGAAGTGGTGCTTCCACTTCCCGAGGAGGGGTTTGTGCTCGAAAGAAGGATATTTGACTACGAACTCGCAAAAACCGCAGCAAATGCGGGAGCGGAAATCCTCACCAGAGCCTATGTAAACGGACTCCTTTTTGACGGTGATGCCGTCTCGGGGGTTAAATATGAGTTCCGTGGTGAACAACATGAAGTGAAGGCAAAAGTTGTTATAGCCGCCGACGGGGTTGAATCCCGTGTCGGAAGGTGGGCGGGACTAAAAACCCACATCGATTTCAGGGATATGGAGTCGTGTGTGCAATACACCATTTCCGGAATAGATGTTGACCCGAACACAATTTACTTCCACTTCGGAAGCAATGCAGCTCCCGAGGGATATCTTTGGGTATTTTCGAAAGGGAGTCACTCTGCCAATGTCGGACTGGGTGTGAGCGGAGCAGTTGGGAAGAAAAAATCGGCTCTGAAGTATTTAACAGATTTTATGGACCGGCAGTATCCTGATGCCGCAATTCTTACTTCAATCGCGGGGGGTGTCCCATGTAGTGTCACCCTCGATAAAATTTCCGCTCCCGGAATAATTCTTGTCGGGGATGCAGCGAGACAGGTGAATCCACTTTCAGGTGGAGGGATAGCCTCGGGAATGATAGGAGGAAGTATCGGTGGAAGAGTTGCTGCTGAATCGGTTCTGCAGAACAAACCCGCACATCTTCTCTCCTATGACAAGGAATGGAACGACCGCCTTGGGAAGCGTCACGAAACTTTTGACAGAATAAAGAACGGAATCTATAACTTTTCTGACGAAAAATTCAATTCGATTGCTCATTCATTTGCAAAAGTCCCCGATGACAAGAGAAGTCTGGGTAATCTCTTCAAGACTGCCCTGATTCATAATCCCGGCCTGCTGATCGATGTGGCAAAAGTGTTTTTGTAGGGGTAAAATATAATACCGCAAAGGTCGCAAAAGGTGTAATAAACCACAGAGTCCACAGAGAGCACAGAGTACCTCTCTTTAAAATCTTTCTCTGTGAGCTCCTTGTGCTCTTTGGTGAATTCCCTTCTCTGTGAGCTCTGTGTGCTCTGTGGTTCCAAATAATTTCTTTGCGTTCTTTGCGTCCTCTGCGGTTAATAACTAGAACTCTAAACTGACACCGATGGAGGGAAGGATACCAATGGTTCCGCCGCCATCTTCTTTTTTCTCACGCCTGTCCCATCTGTAGGCGAAGACATTCTTTTTGTTGTAGATGTTCTCAATATCGATGTAGGTAATCAAAGTTACACTTTCGAAGAACCATTTTTTGTCAACTCTTACATCGAGAGCATGTGCATCGGGAAGTTTCGCAGAGTTATAGTTTGAAAGTGACTGCGTACCATCCGGGTTAAACGGAGTGTAGGGCGCACCACTGGAATATCTGAATTTGAAACTTGCCTCCCATGACTCATCAAATCTGTAGCCGCCTGAGAGATTAAATAGCCACTTCTGATTGAATTTTCCCTGTCTTGGCACACCGTCAAAGGCGGTGTTTTCGATCTCTGAATATGTCAGGCTTAAGAGACCATAGAGGGGAATTTCAGATAACTTTTTCTGGGCTGAGAATTCAATTCCTTTTGCATTTCCGACACCCGAACTTGTGAGTGGTTCAAAACCGAAAGATTCGAAATTGTTGTCAGATCCTTCAAATCCCGCTCCCGTGTTTGAGAGTACCACATAGGGTCTTGCAAGGCTTGTGGGATAATCTTTGTAATTTTTGTAAAAACCCTCCAGTTTCAGAAGAGCATCCTCACTTACGCGGTGTTCTATTCCGAGGACATACTGGTCAACTCTTATCGGTCTCAAATCGGTATTCCTCGCATCAGCAACAAGCCAGATATATGAAGGTGACTGGTGATAGACTCCCGTTGAGAAGGATATACCCGTTTCAGGGTTAAATTTGTATTCGATCGAGAATCTTGGACTTAATCTCAAGCCGTTTGAAATACCGCTGAATTCGTCGAGTCTGAAACCTGCATTAAGCAAAAGTCCCGCGGTGAATCTGTGGGTAACATTTGCAAAAGCACTGTATTTATAGAAATTCTTCGAGGTTTTTACGGAATCAACGGGTAAAATCTCCCCAAAAGAAGTTTTGAACTTCGGAAGTTTTATATCAAAACTTGTTGTGATATACTCACCCTGAAGCCCTGCAGTCAGTTCGGTAATTTTCGAAAACTGATGAAAGAATTCGAAACGGAGTTTGTTTTCTGCCTCTCTTGAGATGTTCCTGAATATCGGATTAAGGAGTGAATCACTCTGTTGGGAATCATAATCAACATAGTTTCTTGACATTACGACTTTGTAGTAACCCTTGTCCATCAGGTTGGTGAAGGTAATTCCCGTTCCGTACTGGGTCTGATCGCTTCCGAGGATTCTTGAGTTGTTATATCTCTGATCTTCTGTGTCATTGAAAAATTTCACATTATCGAACGCTCCGATGAATAAATACGATATCTTTTGTTTATTGTTAATGTTTACATCATACTTTGCAAGCACATCATAATATTCGGGTACGAAGCCGAATCCCGCTGCCTTGAAAATAAAATCGAGATAACTTCTGCGCGCCGAAAAGATAAAATTCGAGGATTCTGAAAGTGGTCCTTCAAGATTCAGTCCAAACTGGGAAGCGGAAATGGTGGCTTTCCCCCCGATTTTATCGCTTCTTCCGTCTCTAAGATCAATTTTCAAAACTGATGAAAGTTTGTCACCATAAAGTGAGGAGAACCCGCCTGTTGAGAACACTGATTCTTTTACGAAATCGAGATTCACAAAAGAAAGGGGACCGCCTGTTGCACCTTGTGCCCCGAAATGGTTGATATTGGGGATTTTTATCCCGTCAAGAATGTAAAGGTTTTCTGAAGGAGCCCCGCCTCTTACAAGAAGGTCATTTCTGCCCGCAGATGCCTGTGCCACACCCGGAAGAATGGAAAGGGCACGAACCACATCTTCAAATCCACCCGGCGCTCGTCGCAGCTCTTCATAAGAAAAGGTGGTTGTTGAATTCAAATCGGTCGGTGGAGTGTAAAAATAGTCGGAAGTGATGGTAACATCTTTAAGTTGAAGCGATGTCTCCTGCAGTTCAATCTGAATTTCAGTCGGTTTTGTGTTATTTACCACCACATCGGCAACAGTGATTGTGGCATAACCGATCGCGGAAACCCTGACCTGATAAACATTGGGTGTCAGTCCGTCAATCGAAAAAGTACCATCCTCGTTTGAAGTTGCTCCCTTTTGTGTCCCCAAAACCACCACGGTAGCAAATGGTACAGGCTGTTTAGTGGCGATGTTTATAACTTTCCCCTTTATCATTCCCATCATGGGGTTGGCGGAAACTCCGATTGAAAAAAGTAAAATAATAAAAGCGATTTTTTGTAAGGTTCTCATTTTCATCCATTAGTTTAATTGAAGTTGTAACATCTAATTTTTTCGTTAAGTTCAATAAAGAGAAATATATTGGGATTTTTAGAATGCTTTATATATTTTCCTTTTCCGTACCCTTGGTTACCCAGTAACAAGAAATAGAAACACTTCTCAAATATTGGAAAGAAAAAATGGAGAGTTTCTATTATTTGGCAAAAGGAAAATCAAAAAGAGGTTAAAACACCGTTTTTAGGCACAAAAAAGTTTGGCACAGTAATTGAATGTAAACTGGTTACAGGAAAAAAACGGAAAGATCACAAGAAATGGCAATAAAAGGCACAATAATAATTGACACAGAGCTCTGCAAGGGTTGCGAGCTTTGCGTTTTGGCTTGCCCCCAGAAAGGATTAGTCCTTTCCGACAAGATCAACTTAAAAGGTTACCGCGTAGTGGAATTATATATGGACAATTGCACAGGTTGCGTGAATTGCGCACTTGTTTGTCCCGACTCTGCGATAACTGTTTACCGCGAAAAGAAAGCAAAAGCGGAATAAGGAAAGAAAATACGATGGAGACTAAAGAATTAAAAGGAAAAGAAGTCCGCTTGATGAAAGGCAACGAAGCCATGGCTGAAGCTGCCATCAGAGCGGGACTTGATGCTTATTTCGGATATCCCATTACTCCACAGTCGGAAGTGATGGAATATTTAACAGAACAGATTCCACTCAGACGCGGACTCGTTCTTCAGGCAGAAAGTGAAGTGGCATCGATAAATATGGTTTATGGTGCTGCCGGAGCCGGTGCAAGAGTGATGACATCATCTTCGAGCCCGGGCATGAGTCTTATGCAGGAAGGCATTTCGTACATTGCGAGTGCACAACTTCCCTGCCTTCTCGTGAATGTTATGCGCGGCGGTCCCGGACTTGGAACAATCCAGCCCTCACAGGGGGATTATTTCCAGGCGGTAAAGGGCGGCGGACATGGCGATTACAAAATGTTCGTTCTCGCGCCCTCTTCAGTTCAGGAGATGGTCGATTTTGTATTCGAAGGCTTTAAAATGGCTGAGAAATACCGTACTCCCGCGATGATACTTGCTGACGGAGCTCTTGGACAGATGATGGAAAAGGTCGAACTCCCGGCAGAAGGTTCATTTCCGCATGTGATACCCGACTGGGCGACAACCGGTAAAAAAGAGGGAAGAAAACAGAATGTCATCACCTCTCTTTTTATTCAGCCCGAAAAAATGGAAGAAATTAACCATACACTTCAGGCAAAATATAAAGCCATGGAAGTGGAAGTAAAATCGGAGGCCATCAACACTGAAGGTGCCGATGTGATACTGGTTGCTTTCGGACTGGTAGCAAGAATCTGCATGAAAGCTGCCGAACTTGCAAAAGAAAAAGGAATAAAAGTCGGAGTTATCAGACCAATTACTCTTTTCCCTTTCCCGACTCAGGTGATAAGCGATGCCGCTGAGGGCGTAAAGAAATTTCTCGTTGTTGAGATGAACGCCGGTCAGATGGTTGAGGATGTCAGACTTTCAATAAACGGAAAAGCTGATGTTCAGTTCTACGGCAGAATGGGCGGCATGATCCCCACTCCCGAAGAAATTCTTGAAAAACTTGAATCAATGATGAAATAACGGGAGAAAGACAATGGAACAATTTTTAATTAACCCCGATTGCATGGTATATGACAATCATCCCGTTACACTCACCGGAGAGCCTTTTCACTATTGCCCCGGTTGTGGTCACGGTGTAATTCATAAAATTTTGATGGAAGTGGTTCGAGACCTTGGCATACAGGAAGAGGTGATTGGTGTAGCCCCTGTAGGCTGTTCGGTTTTCGCTTATCATTATATGAATGTGGATATGCAGGAAGCTGCTCACGGAAGAGCAAGTGCCGTTGCCACAGGAATAAAAAGAGTGAGACCCGAAAAGTATGTCTTTTCATACCAGGGTGACGGCGATCTCGCTGCCATCGGTACCGCTGAAACAATGCATACGGTTAACAGAGGTGAAAACATATTGATGGTTTTTGTGAACAATGCGATCTATGGAATGACGGGTGGCCAGATGGCTCCCACATCCCTGATCGGAATGAAAACCTCCACTTCACCTTACGGAAGAGATGCCGCATCAATGGGTAACCCTTTGAAAATCACGGAGCTAATTGCACAACTCCCCGGTGCTTATTATGTGGCAAGACACGCTGTACACACTCCAAATGCAGTAAGAAAACTCACTAAAGCCCTTAAAAATGCTTTTGAATACCAGAAGCAGAAAAAAGGAACATGCTTTATTGAAGTGGTTTCAAACTGCCCGTCGGGATGGAAGATGAGTCCTGTACAGTCGATTGACTGGATCGAAAAAAACATGTTGCCGCTTTACCCGCTTGGCGATATAAAAGTGCCTGATCCAAAGACAGGTGAACCAGTTATGGTTAAGAACAATTAAGTTTTAGGATACAGAAATGAAAACAGAAGAGATAATTATAGCGGGATTTGGCGGTCAGGGTGTCCTCTCGATGGGACAGATGCTCGCTTATTCTGCAATGATAGATAATAAGGAAACCAGTTGGATGCCCTCCTACGGACCCGAGATGCGCGGTGGAACGGCTAACTGTGTGGTGATTGTTTCAGAGACCAGAATCAGTTCGCCACTCGTTACAAAGTTCGATACGGCTATAATTCTTAATCAGCCGTCGATGGAGAAGTTCGAGAAGGCAGTAAAGCCGGGTGGTTCACTTTTTTATGAAGAATCAACGATAATTCAACCTCCCATGAGGACAGACATCAACATTTACAGGATCAGTGCTCTCAGAGAAGCTGAACGGTTAAACAAAAAACAGGTGGCGAACATGGTTATGCTTGGGGCTTTTCTCGAAGTGAAGCCGATAGTCGATTTCCAGTCGATCCTCGCTGCTCTTAAAAAGGTTTTACCCGAACGGCATCATCACCTCATTCCCGTCAACGAGCAAGCCTTGCTTAAGGGAAAAGAGATAATTGCAGAGTACTTAAAAGAACCCGTTTAATCAGCAAGGCAGGTAACTAAAATGACCCAAAAAGAATTCAATTGCAACAAAATATGTAAAAACTCCTGTGCCTCGCTTCAGGAAGCACTGAGAAAAGAGACGGCTACCGTTAACTTCTACGAAAATATGATGGAAGAGTGTAATTCTCCCGAAATTTCGGAATTCCTCTCCGGCATAATCGAGTCAAGAAGGTCTGAGATGCTGAAAATCATCCAGAAACTTAATGAAGTGCAGGCCCGTTCTCAGATAGTGGACGGGGTCATTTCAAGTTTCGACTCCGAAAGCTGACAGCAGTTAATCTTATTGTTAAAAAGCCGTTCGCTCTTACGGGTGAACGGCTTTTTATTTATTCTATCTAATCTTTAGAATTCGCATTTCAACCCGCCTGTTTTTTGCCCGGTTTTTTTCAGTGTCGTTTGGGGCGACGGGTCTGTCAGGACCGTAACCGACGGTGGTAATTCTGTCGGGGCTTATTTCCTTTGAAATCAGATACTGTTTACACGATTCAACTCTTGAAAGAGAGAGGCTTTTATTCGATTCATAATTGCCGTCTGATGATGTGTGTCCCGAGAGTTCAATATCAATCTTTGGGTTTTGGGAGAGGAACAAAACCATTTTATCCAGCTCAGTTTTCGATTTTGCAGTAAGTTCGGAACTTCCTGAAGCAAACTGGACATTGGCAAGATTTAGTGTGTCACCTTCTTTCAGTGTCCTGCCGTCATAGGTAGATGTTACTGTAGTGGCTTTTCTTAATACAATGTCTTTTATAGGAATTTCATCATACTCCGAGAGGATATCAATTCCCGCCGCCTCTGTCAGGTAACCTTCCATGGTGAATTCTGCAAGTACCATACCGGCAGGAAGATCTTTGAATGTGACGACTCCCTCTGCATCTGCGTATGCCAAAGGATAGCCCGGAATCTGAACGGCGCAGCCCTTCATCGGTTCGCCTTCTTCATTTGTAATTTTCAGAGTCACGGGTCCCCTAAACTGATATGGTTTCGGGTTAACGAGCAGTTTTACAAAATCAACCGCATACCCGTCTCCGGCTTTGGTGGTTGAGTCGTCAATCGAGATTACCAGCTTCTCTTTTTGGAGAAGGGGGAGTAAATCAGAAGGGATCTCCTGATAGATGATTTTGCCAATGGGCCCTGTTTGATTAATCTTGTTGAGGATGCGCTCGAGAGCTGAAAACCGTACACCGTTGAACCACACTCTGTACTTGGTACAAAATTCAGGTGCCTGAAAATCATCCACAAACAACAGCAGGGTAGCCGCTTTTATCTCAACACCTTTCAAGTCTGTAAGAGGAAGAACTATCGCCTCGGGTTTTGTGAGATCAGACAGGCTTTGTGAGTAGCCGTCATTGCCGCATGGGGTGGCATAGAGATCTTTTAGTGAAGATGGCAACATTATCTTGTCAGTACCGCGGTGATTAGAGGGATCCATTTCCCATGGATATCTGTGAGCCTCTGTTGACTTGCCTGAGAAGGGATTAAACCCCTCTGACCAGCCAAATCCAAGGTTGTCGATGTCACCAACCCGGATCATTACAGCAGCTTCGGGGGTGTTTTTCAGAGTAATGGATTGCTTGTTCCACTCTCCGTCATTTGCAGTTTTTTGGGAGTAAACCGCCAGTGAAAGAACGAAAGCGATTAAAAGGACTTTTTTCATAGAAGTTCCATATTAATGAGGATGGAAAATAATAATAAAATTGATCTTAGGAAAGTGCCGGGAGACAAATAATTTTTAAGAGAACAGGAATTAAAAAAAATGATTATGCAGAGGATCGGAAACTTTTTTAGAAGAGGTTATTACTTTTTCACTGCCGCCTGTCAGCAGATTTTAGAGTGAAGCTGAACTTGCTTCCTTGTCCTTCAACACTTTCGACCATGATTTGCCCGCCGTTGTTTTCCACAAATTCTTTGCAGATGAGGAGTCCAAGTCCGGTACTTAATTCACCTTCGGTTCCGAGGGACCCGGTTTTCTCGCCGGGGTTAAAGAGTTTGCTGACAACCTCCTGCGTCATTCCTGTACCGTTGTCGCTCACGGAAACTTTCAGCATCCCGTCTGCCAGTTTCTCGGTACCAATCGAGATTTGTCCGCCTCTGTGAGTAAATTTTAATGCATTGGAGACGAGGTTGTTAAGTACTGAGTTAATCATTTTGCGATCGGCAAACACGGACAGTCTGTCACCGGCATCAATTTTTATCGAAATACCTTTTTGTTTTGCCCTTGGAGCAGAGTTGCTTGCCACTTCTTCTATCAGGTCGGAGAGGGTGAATACAACAGGTTTGAGGGCAAGAGTCCCGTTCTGACTTTGAGCCCATTCGAGCAAGTCTCTTAAGAGTCTGAAAAGATTGCTTGCGATTCTGTTCAATTCACTGCTCATATTGGCGTACTGTTCGGCAGTAAAATGCTCTTCCTCATCGCTCATTACTTCAGTAAGTCCCCACAAAGTCTGAAAAGGACTTCGAAGGTCGTGTGCAATGATTGAAAGGAATCTGTCTTTTTCGGCATTCAACCTGGTGAGCTGTTCATTCTTTTGCTTGATTTCCGATTCCGCCTTTTTGCGGTCGCTTATATCTCTCCAGATTGTGTAGAGGAACTGTTTCCCCTTTATATGGACAGGTGTAAGCATAACCTCAACCGGTAGATCCGAGCCGTCTGCTTTTGTATGGGTCCATTCAAACTTGTGAAAGCCATTTTCTATAGCAGTTTTGATCATCATTTCAGCCTTAATGCCGGAGAGCATGCCATCATTTTGTCTTTCCGGAGACAACTCCCACGGGCTCTTGTGAAGGAATTCTTCTTTGTTTTTGAATCCCAGCATCGCCACAGTTGCAGTATTACAGTTTATGAATCCGGTTTCATCGAGGAGAAGGTTCGCATCTGCCGATTCATTAAAAAGCGCCCGGAACATCTCTTCACTCTCACGCAGTTCGTCTTCATCCCGTTTTCGTTGAATAGCTATTGCTATCTGACTTGCGACAAAATCCAAAAACTGAACATCTTCTTTAGAGAAGACCCCCTCCTCTTCATAATGTTGAACCACCAGTACTCCGATTGTCCTCGATGGGGATCGTAAAGGAACGCCGAGCCATGAGGGGGATCTGGAGCCGACCAGTTCAACTTCATTTTTTTTGCACAGATCGTCAAATTCCTGTTCGGTCAGCAAGAGTGGTTCACCCGTTCGATAAACGAAGGCTGTGCAGCTTCGGGACATGTTCAACGGTTCAGGTTTTGGATCGTATTTGTCCACAAAGTAGGGGAAGCTAAAAAGTCCGGTGTTTTCATCGTGAAGTGCGACAAAGCAATTTTCTGCGTAGATTATTCTTGAAAGGGAGTCGTGTATGAGGGTGAGCAGGTCGTTAAGATTATCGGTTGTAGTAACCCCTTTCATGATATCGTACAAAACCTGAGATTCCAGCCAGGATCTTTGACGAAAGAGAGTTTTATCCGATTTATCTTTCTTTTTGCTCATCTATGTTGGAATTATATAAAAAATCAACGGGGTAAATTACGATATAAATTAGTAATTTCTATAAACAAGGAGGATTTAATTTCAGATTTGAAAGAAATGTATGGGGTATGGTGGGGGAGCTGATTTGCAGGGTTTTAGGAAAAAAAGAGGCTGCCTCGTTTGAAGCAACCTCCCGGGCGTAATGCTAATTAACTTCTTCTTCTTTAATTAGAATCTTGTCAATTATGTCGATGAGTGCAGGTTTTGGAAGTGCACCCTGCGCCATTCTCGGTTGTCCGTTCATAGGGACAAAAAGAAGTGACGGGATGCTTCTGATTCCAAAGGCTGCTGCAAGTTCCTGTTCGGCTTCGGTATCGATTTTGTAGATATCCACCTGACCTTTGTATTCATCAGAGAGTTCTTCGAGAACAGGGGCTACCATTTTGCAGGGACCGCACCAGTCAGCGTAAAAATCTATCAAACAAGGCTTGTCGCCTTCAAACTTCCATTCCTGATTTTGCTCATAATTGAAAACCTTTTTCAGGAAGGTATCTTTTGTTAAGTGAGTTGTCATTTTTTCTCCAGTTTCGGAATTGTTAATTTCATTGTTAAGTCAGATGCACGACTGACAAAAAGGATTCAAAATTTATTTCACCCGTTTCCTTTGTTTTTATTTACAAATATTTATATTACAGTCCAGGCAAATTTTTAGTTGGAGGACTTACATGAAAAAGCTTTTCTGTAATGTGAAGGTTTTGTTACTTTTTACGCTTATACCCCTGATGAGCGTAAATGCTCAATTCGGAAATTGGGTTCCCGTGGACACGATGGCGAATACATTCAGCACGGCATCACTGAATTTGGGCCCAATTGCATCTGCTACCTACTCACCCCTGATCATGGTACTTCACAGAGCGAATACAAATTATGCGACTTCCTCGGGTGCGCTTGTTTATAATGTATCGACAGATAACGGAGCCACATGGTCACGAAAACTTCCCCCTGTAAACAGTCAGATTGGTTATTCGGGGAGATATCCGACACTGACCTTAAAACTTGATTCAGGAACGGCGCCCGGTTCGGCTAAGGCTTTTTCAACATTTGGTCACATGTCAGCAATTCCCGAGGTGGATCATGGTGCGGCTCTCGTTTCAGATGTAATGAACGGGGTCTCCACTTCCGTTGCATTCAATCAGATGTCGGGGCAGGGGAGCAACCAGATCTGCTGGGCGAGTGATACGGAAAATCTCTTTTTCTGGGTATCGCAGAATGCCTCGAATGGAGCAATGATGCTGAACAGGACATCCGATCTTGTAAATATTCAGTCGGTTCCCATGTTACCGAACAATGTATTCGCAGGAGCATTTATCCCTCTGCAGGGAGAATCGTATAAAGGGAAACTCTACTTCGGATTTTTGGCAATTCCTCCTGAAAGTGCAGCTGCGGGGATGTATCTGCCGGGTTATGTCACTTCAACTGACAACGGAATTTCATGGTCGCCTGTTAACTGGGTTGATTTCCGGCAGGCAGTGGGGATGCAACGGTTTGACAGATTGTGGGATTATAAACCGAATGATCTGTTTGTCAACTATTCAGCGGACATGGTGGTAGGTTACGACGGGCGAGTCCATTTTGCCTTGGGCTTGCAGGATACAAACCAGACCACATCGCAAAACCGTAACGCAATAGTGGAACTGACTCAGCAGGGGAGTTACTGGGTTGGATTTGTGGTTTCTGACAACTTGAAGGATTATTCGTATATGACGCTCGATGGTCCTGCAGCCGGTCAGATGGGTTACAGTGTGAATATTGCTGCATCCCGTTTTTTTGGAATTTATGCGGTATCATTTGTACATCCCGGAGGGAGCAATCCGCTTGATTCGCTCTGTGATATCTATCTGGGTCAGCGGGTTGAGGGGATTGGCTACGGCGTTCCGTTTAATTTAACCGGCACTCCCGGAAAAAATGAAAACAACCATCACATGAGTCCTCGAATCTATTCTGATCTGCCGTTTTTCCATCATTATGCTCAGATTATTTACAACTATCCAAAGGATTATACCGGACACTTTCCTAATGGACAGGGTTATGAGACTCAGCCTTCGGTGATCTGGTTCAACAAGGTGGATATTCCGATTCCTCTCAGCCCTGTTGAGTTTACTGCTTTTACCGCAGAAAGTAACAGGAACGGAGTTGTTCTGAGGTGGGCAACTGCAACGGAGCAAAACAACCACATTTTCTTTGTTGAGAAAAAGAACGGTAATGGTTTTTATGAAATCGGAAGTGTGAAGGGCGCCGGCACTTCTACAAAACCGGAATCATACAGCTTTACCGACAATTCCCCGTTGCCGGGTGCATTCTACAGAATAAAGCAGATTGATTTTAATGGTTCGTTTGGTTATTCAAAGGAGATTGAGTCACCAAAAGAGTTTATTTATGACTTCGCACTTGATCAGAATTATCCAAATCCCTTTAATCCCGGTACTGTTATCAGATTCAGACTGCCTCTCTCAGGGCTGACCACTCTGGAAGTTTTTAATTTAACCGGTGAACTGGTTGCGACTGTTTTGAATCAGGAATTGGAAGCAGGTGAACATCAGATAAAATTTGATGCAACAAATCTCCCGGGAGGGGTATATTTCTGTGAACTCCGTTCCGGCGGGAACCATCAGATAGTGAAGATGTTGCTTTTGAAGTGAGGGAGAACCTGAAAACCTGGGTTGTACTGTTTCTTGATAAAAACGAGGTTAAGGTACTTAGTGTACCTTAACCTCGGAAAAGTTTCAGATACCTGATTTTACAGGATGGAAAAGACCAGTCCCAGTTGGAATGCCTGCCTTACCTGGGTTCTTTTTATCTGATCTTCATCGTAAACAATCACCACACTCAAATTTGTAGCCAGCCACTTGTTTACCTGTGCCGTCAGCAGACTCTCCCACCTGACATCCCAAATATCAAGCTTCCTGAATGGTGAGAAAAGGGAGAGTTTCGAGACATAGAGCACATTCTCTGCAACGGGTATTCTCAGGTCAGTAACACTGTTTAAGCCGAGATCAAATTTAAATTTTTCGATTTCGGGAGTCACCGGATCATCAGCCTCCAGGAAATACTGATTGGAGACAATTTCCCTGGCGGCAAGATCGAAACGGGTCTGGACATATTCAGACTTGTCATATAAAAGTCCGATACCCTGAGTAATGTAGGCAGGGTCGAAAAAGTCGGATATCTTTGGTGCGGGATCGAGTTTGTAGTTATATCCGGTTGTAATTTGTGTCAGGAATGTGTTTGAAGCAGCAAATTTAAAGATCCATCCGATATCTCTGGCAAGAACATTTTCCATGAAAATTTCATTTTCGTTCTGTTTATTCGGCTGGCTTCCTGCCTGGGTTCGACCGTATATAACCCGCAATTGATTCTTAAAAACCCAGTGTTCTGCTTTATAGGTCAAGCCAAAATTAGCGAAAGTGTTCCATGAGATGGCATTCTCGCCACCCTTTGCCCAGTCCGAGAAACTCACCTGTGAGAAATTCAGCCCGGCTGTAAGAGAGGGATTCCATTTGTACAACATCGAGTCCGGTTTCTCCTGAGACCTGACTGATACAACGAGAATCAGAATGAGAATAGTTGTATAAAACCGCATAATTTAACTCCATGAGGATGATGTTTAAAATTTAGTAATTTCCAAAAATAAGAAATTTAACTTTCTATCTTGTTCATATGTGGTCGAAGAATAGTTATATTTGATTCCAATCTTTCTGAAATCCTTAAAATCACAAAACAACTCCACACAAAATGCTCGGAAAACTAATTCTTGAAGACGGCAGCGAATATACGGGTACCGTATTTGGCGCAGCCCGTTCATCTGCCGGTGAGACGGTATTCAGTACTGCCGTAACAGGCTACACTGAAAGTCTCTCGGATCCGTCCTATTCGGGACAGATTCTTACTCTCACTTTTCCTCTTATCGGGAACTATGGTATTCCGGGAAAGGCGAGACTCGACAATATTGCAAAGTTCTTCGAATCGGATAAAGTGCAGGCTGCGGGCCTTATCGTCAACAACTACTCTCCTGAATACAGTCACTGGAACGCAGAGAGAAGCCTTTCCGACTGGTTGGAAGAGTATGGAGTCCCCGGACTGACGAACATCGACACCCGTGCGCTGACAAAAAAGATCAGGGAAAAGGGTTCACTTCTCGGCAAGATAGTAATCGATGAAGAGATTCCTTTTTTTGATCCCGACAAGCATGATCTTCTCGAAAAAGTCTCGGTAGAAACAGTTGATGAAACCGGCAACGGTAAATACAAAATAATGCTTGTTGACTGCGGCAGCAAAACAAACATAATCAGATGTCTCTTATCACGCGATGCCACCGTAATCAGAGTGCCATGGAATCATGATTTTGCTTCGGAAGAATATGACGGACTTTTTATTTCGAATGGACCCGGAAACCCAAAAAGAGCCGGAGTTGTAATTGAAAACCTGAAAAAAGCATTCCAAAAAGAGAAACCGGTAATGGGAATTTGTCTCGGACACCAGTTAATGTCACTTGCGACGGGTGCCGATACCTATAAAATGAAGTACGGACACAGAAGTCATAATCAGCCGGTTCTGTTGTACAACACAGATAAAGCTTTCATAACCTCTCAAAATCACGGATATGTGGTTGACAACCCGACAATTCCCGATGAATGGGAACATTACTTTGTGAACCTGAACGATGGTACAAATGAGGGGCTGCGACACAGATCACTTCCTTTCATGTCGGTTCAATTCCATCCCGAAGCATCGAGCGGACCCACAGATACGGAATTTCTTTTTGATGAGTTTATGAAGTTGGTCAGGAGGGGTAAAAACTAATGGAACGAGGAAAAATGCAAATCGAGAAAGTTCTCATAATCGGATCCGGTGCGCTGAAGATTGGGGAGGCGGGTGAGTTCGATTACAGCGGCTCTCAGGCATTGAAGGCACTGAAGGAAGAGGGGATAAAAACCGTACTTCTGAACCCGAACATTGCGACAGTTCAGACTTCGGAAGACCTTGCGGATAAAATCTACTTTCTTCCGGTGACCCCCTGGTTTGTGGAAGAGGTAATCAAAAAAGAGAAACCGCAGGGGATTCTTCTGTCATTCGGTGGTCAGACTGCTTTGAACTGCGGAGTCGAATTGTACCGGAATGGAATCCTTGAAAAATACGGGGTTCAGGTTCTCGGCACTCCCGTTGCATCGATAATAGAGACGGAAGACAGGGAATTGTTTGCGAATAAACTTGCTTCAATTGATATAAAAACACCGAAAAGTTTTGCCGTAACCACTGTGGATGATGCGATAAAAGCTGCGGAAACCATTGGGTTCCCTTTGATTATCCGAGCTGCCTATACGCTTGGCGGACAGGGGAGCGGTTTCTGCGACGACATAGCCTCACTTCGGGAAATGGCTGACAAAGCATTTTCGTACTCCGATCAAATACTTGTTGAAGAGTCGTTAAAAGGGTGGAAGGAAGTGGAATATGAGGTGGTGCGGGATCGGTATGACAACTGCATAACAGTTTGCAACATGGAAAATTTTGATCCTCTCGGCATCCATACAGGTGAGAGTATTGTGGTGGCTCCATCCCAAACCCTCTCGAATGACGACTACCAGTTGCTCCGAAACATCTCAATTAAACTGATCAGACATGTCGGAATTGTCGGTGAATGTAATGTCCAGTTTGCTCTCGATCCTCATTCTCAGGACTATCGCGTAATTGAAGTGAACGCCCGGTTAAGCCGTTCATCTGCACTGGCTTCAAAAGCAACTGGTTATCCGCTCGCATTTGTTGCCGCAAAACTTGCGCTCGGATACGGTCTGCATGAGCTTAAAAACTCGGTGACCAAGGTTACCTCGGCTCTTTTTGAACCCGCACTCGATTATGTCGTTGTTAAAATACCGAGATGGGATCTCGATAAATTTACCGGTGTCTCGAAAAAAATCGGCAGCAGCATGAAGAGTGTCGGTGAAGTCATGGCAATCGGAAGAACTTTCGAAGAGGCGATTCAAAAAGGTCTCAGAATGATCAGGCAGGCACGGCATGGATTTGTCGGTACAAGGGAGCCTGTAGAAAATCTCAACGAAATGTTGCTTGAACCGACCGACAGAAGAATTTTTTATCTGGCAGAAGCTTTTGAACGGGGATATCAGGTTGAGGATATCTATTCCCTCACTAAAATCGACAGATGGTTCCTCAGTAAATTAAAAAATATTTTTGATCTGAAAAATGAGCTTCTTGGATTTAATCAACTCCAGGAGGTGCCCGATGAACTTTTACGGTTGGCAAAAAGATTTGGTTTCAGTGATTTTCAGATCGCAAGATTTGTCCTAAAGAGCAGCGACAAAGAGATTGAAAAAGACCTTCTTCGGGTCCGTTACGAAAGGAAACGGAGGGGAATTCTTCCGGCTGTTAAACAGATTGACACACTTGCCGCCGAGTATCCCGCACAAACGAACTACCTGTACCTCACATATTCAGGCGATGAGCATGATGTTGTTTACGAAAATGACAAAAAAACGGTGATTGTTCTCGGATCGGGTGCTTACAGGATAGGAAGTTCGGTTGAATTCGACTGGTGCAGTGTATCAGCGCTTCAGGCAGCGCGGGCCGAGGGCTACCGCGCTGTGATGATCAATTACAATCCTGAAACTGTCAGCACTGACTATGACATCTGCGACCGGCTCTATTTCGATGAGCTCAGTTTCGAGAGGGTGATGGACATTATCGATCTTGAAGCCCCGTTTGGTGTCATTGTAAATTCGGGAGGTCAAATCCCCAACGGACTTGCAACCAGACTGAACGACCAGAGGGTGCCGCTTCTTGGAACCAGTGCCGAATCGATTGACCGGTCGGAAAACAGGCACAAATTCTCTCAAATGCTTGATGACCTTGGAATTGATCAGCCGAGATGGAAGGAACTTACTGCGATAGAGGATATCCACCGCTTTGCCGATGAAGTGGGCTTTCCGCTTCTGATAAGACCCTCATATGTCCTTTCGGGCTCTGCCATGAATGTTGTATCAAACAAAGAGGACCTCGAGTTTTTCCTGAATGAGGCGGCAACTGTTTCGAAGCAGTATCCCGTGGTGGTCTCTGAATTTATTGAAAATGCCAAGGAAATCGAGTTTGATGCCGTTGCCAGGGAGGGTGAAATCTTCGCTTATACGGTTTCCGAGCATGTGGAATTTGCAGGGGTTCACTCAGGGGACTCCACGATTATTTTCCCGCCACAAAAGATCTATGTGGAAACGAGCCGGTTGATAAAAAAGACAGCCCACAAAATCGCGAGGGAACTGAACATTACGGGTCCTTTCAACATTCAGTTCATCGCAAGGGATAATTATATCAAGGTGATTGAGTGCAATTTGAGGGCATCACGGTCGTTTCCGTTTGTTTCAAAAGTTCTAAAAGTAAATTTAATTGAACTTGCCACCCGGCTTGCATTGGGGGTTGATGTGAAAAAGCCTTCGAAGTCGGCATTTGATCTCGAGTATATCGGGGTGAAGGCATCCCAGTTTTCATTTCACAGGCTTGGAGGAGCAGACCCCGTGCTTGGGGTCGATATGACCTCCACAGGAGAGGTAGGTTGTATAGGTGATGATTTTTACGAGGCACTTCTAAAGGCAATGCTTTCAGTGGGGTACCGGCTCCCTGTGAAAAGAGTACTTCTTTCGACAGGACCTTTGAGGGATAAGGTGGAACTGCTTGAACCCTGTCGTACCCTCGCACAAAACGGAGTTGAACTGTTTGCCACCTCAGGTACTGCGGGATTTCTTAACGATCATGATGTTCCCTGTGCTGCAGTCGCATGGCCCGACGAAGAAGTGCATCCAAATTCACTCGATATGATAAAAGAGAAAAAATTTGATCTTATTGTGAACATTCCAAAGAATAATTCCCGCGATGAGTTGTATAATGACTATACAATTCGTAGAAGTGCGGTTGATTACAACATTCCGCTGATAACAAATGCAAGACTTGCTTCAGCATTCATTGAGGCATCTGCAAGGTATTCGATGGATGATATCGGCATAACGAGTTGGGATGAGTATAAATAATCATGCCGGTTGAACCTTGAACCCGCTTTCGGGTTCACAGTCCGGCACATGCATTTTAATCAAAAGAGGTAAAAATGTATAGTAAAAGCAAAACAGTGTTGATATTTTGTATCGCACTTTTAATCACAACCATGACCCTTGCTCAGGGTACTACCGATCTGACAATAAAGGGAAAACTGACCGGAAGTAACGGCAAACCGATGGTAAAAGCATTAATCTATGTTTTTGATGATGCCATGTCTTTCTACTCCGGTACGACTCCAACACCTGTTGGTGCCGATGGTTCGTTCGAGATAAAGTTGAAAAACCCGGCAATGTATTCAATTACATTTTGCGGGTTGGGACACAATTCATTCAATATAAGTATCCCGGCTTTCGATGTGAAAGGTGTTTCAGAAGTGGAAGTGAAGCTGGCAGCAGCAAAGCCTCTATTGAAAAAGAACTCTACAGGATTCAGATCGAACGCAGAAGCCGATTTTTTTGTGCCTTCCATGGTTCAACTTTCGCCTGACGGCAAGTTCCGTTACAAAGTGAACAAAAAACTCGATACACTGCTGGTACAGATTGTTCCGAAAGCATATTTTATGTCAACCGGCTTCGAGTATCCCGGGGCAAGCTATCTCGCCGACAGTACCGGCGGATTTCATACTGCATTTTTCAATGTGAAGCCCGGATTTGAGATAGTGCTCGATCCGGCGACACTTCCCAAAGTAACAGGTTACAACTCGTCTGAGATTAAATTTATCAGTGATCCTGCCGATTTGAAGACCATATATATGGCTGCGGACAAACAAAGTATAGAGTTCAGAGAAGACAATAAAAGACTTTTCGACTATTATTTTGATCTCTTCAAAAATTCGAAGAACAAGATTGCCCGTGATTTTGCAGCAATGAAATTGTATGAATTTAATACTCAGCCGGACTACCCGGTTTTAGAAAACATTGATGAAGTGATGGCAGCGATAACTCCCGAAAATGCAGGCTGGAGCAGGAGCTTTTATGGAAATCGTGATATTATTGAGTCGATGGAGAAAGAACAGCAAGTAAAATATCTCGAAAAGATGTTCGATTATCACGGTGATGATGTTAAATCATACATTTTATATTATTTCAAAGAGAAGCCCGGAATCGTTTCCGCAGAGAAATATAAAGAGTTTTACGAGAAATTTAAGAAAACCGTTACTGATGAGAAATATGCGTATGCAATAAATGACTTGAAGCCCCCTGTACCGATGGGTGAGCAAAAACTTCTTGATTTCACGGTCAAGATGATTGATGGCAAAGATTTCTCACCAAAACAGCTTTCAGGCAAATATTTTCTGATCGACTTCTGGGGTACATGGTGCATGCCCTGCCTCGCTGAGATTCCGGCAATCGAAAAAGCATACTCAAAATACAAGGCTAAAGGTTTCGAGATCATCAGTCTTGCATTTGGTTCACCCGAAGAGGACTTCAAAAATCTGAGAAAAACAAATCCCATGCCCTGGTTGCATGCCCTCCTTAGTGATGCAGATGCAGAAAACATTGGGACTCTCTACAATGTGGAGTTCATTCCCAAAATGCTTCTGGTTTCACCCGAAGGGAAAATCATTGCGAATGAGGAAACCTTAAGAGACGGCGGACTTGAAAAGAAACTTGCCGAAATTTACAAGTAAGATTTCATACCATTTTCCTGTTTTTTCTGATCACCCGTGGCAAAGGTCACGGGTGATTTTTTTTGCTCTTTATATTCGTTACTGATAAAATGAGTAAATTTAAAGGTTATATATAAAAAAATTAGTGAAAGAGATGAAAGAAGCTGATAAGCTGTATAAGATAAGGCATTCACTTGCACATATTATGGCGCAAGCAGTATTGGAGCACTTCCCTAAAGCAAAAATGGGATTTGGACCTCCTGTCGATTTTGGATTTTATTACGATTTTGACTTTGGTGATGAAAAAGTGTCATCGGAAGATTTTAAGAGGATCGAGAAATCGATGTACAAAATCATCAACCAAAAGCAGGAGTTTGGCATTTCCTATCTCTCCCTCGACGATTCAATAAAGATGCTCGAGGAGATGGGGCAGAATTACAAAGTGGAATATGCCAAAGAACTCGTTGAATCAGGTCAAGCTGAAAACGGGCAGTTAAGTTTTTATAAAAATGGCTCGTTTGTCGATATGTGCGAAGGTCCGCATGTCTCGAACACCGGAGAAATACCTCCAAAATGTTTTAAACTCGACAGAGTCTCAGGCAGCTACTGGCGTGGCGATGAAAAAAGACCGATGCTCACCAGAATTTACGGTATAGCTTTCGAGACCGAAGAAGAAGTGAAAGACTACATCAGACGCCGTGAGCTCGCCATGCAAAGGGATCACAGAAAACTCGGACATGAGCTCGAGATTTTCATGATCGACGATGAAGTGGGTACCGGACTCCCTCTCTGGCTGCCAAACGGTGCCATAATCAGAGGTGAACTTGAAGCATGGGCAAAGGAAGTCGAACAAAAAGCCGGTTATCACCATGTCGCAACTCCATCCCTGAGCAAATCAAATCTCTATTACAGATCGGGACACTTGCCATATTATGCCGAGTCGATGTTCCCGCCAATGGTGCTCGATGAAAACACAGAATATTATCTGCGTCCGATGAACTGCCCGCATCATCACAAGATCTATGGTTTCAGACCAAGAAGCTACCGTGAGCTCCCTTATCGTCTCTCTGAATATGGTGACATGTTCCGCTACGAAAAACACGGATCGCTCTCGGGCTTACTTCGAGTCCGTGCAATGTGTCTGAATGATGCACATATCTATTGTGAGTATGATCAGGTGAAGGAAGAATTTGCGGCGGTTATCAATATGTACAAGTATTACTATGACTACCTGCGACTCGGTAATTTCAGAGTAAGGCTCTCGCTTCACGATCCGGCAAGCGACAAGTATGTGAAGGATGAAGAAGAGTGGATTACCAGTGAAAATATTGTTAGAGAGATACTTACAGAAAACAATATTGAATTCATCGAGGAAGCGGGTGAAGCGGCATTTTACGGACCAAAGGTTGACATTCAGATTAAAAATCTTCTCGGCAGAGAGGAGACTGTGTCTACCTGTCAGTTCGATTTCGTGATGGCAAAGAGGTTCGACCTTTGGTATTCCGCCAAAGATGGAACAATGAAACAGCCGTATATTCTACACAGAGCTCCGCTCTCAACTCACGAAAGAATGATTTCATTCCTTATCGAATTCTGGGGTGGTGCATTCCCGACATGGATGGCACCGACTCAGGTTATGCTTATTCCTGTGAATGAGGGTGTGGTCGATTATGCAAATGAACTGAAACAGTCGATGATTGAAAAAGGGATCCGCGCTGATATCGATCTGAGTGATGATTCCTTCAACAAGAAAATCAGAAAAGCTGTTACAAAGAAAACTCCAAACATGTGGATCATCGGTGACAACGAAAAAGCCGAAAGAGCCATCACATGGAGAAGATATGCAGTTCAGGATCAGATGAAGCTTCAGGCTGATGCTGCAATCGACAAGATTGTTTATATGAGAACCAACAGAATCATGGACAATTTTGCAGATATAGAAATCTAAAACCGGTACGGGTCTGCTAAAAACGGAACCTGTGACCAAACGGTAAACCTTTCAGGGGTTATCAATTGGAATATTTTTCCGGTCGATAACCCCTTTTTTAATGTTTTCCCGGTCACTATCCGATGGTATCGTATAAAAAGCTTGTAAACTATCCGATGGTATCGTATAGAAAGTTTGTAAACTATCCGATGGTATCGTATATTTGCAGGGAGGAGATAAAAAAATGGAACAACTGTTTTACAGATATAATCCCTGGTGGGAAGGAGAGTACCGTCTCGAATCCCTTTTCTTGAGGGAGCAGGCTCTTTCGCAATTAAAAGATTGCATTGACAGATCAGAAGTTACCTTTGTGAGCGGACTCAGGAGAGTCGGAAAGACCACACTTCTGAAAATGCTCATCAAATCAATGATTGAGGAGAAGGGGATCGGCTCGACATCAATCTTTTACCTCTCTTTGGATGACTATTTACTGGGAGGAAGGAACCTTCCGGATCTCATTGATGAATACCGGAAGATTTTCAAAAAGAAATTTGATGAAAGGGTTTACCTCTTCCTCGATGAGGTCACCTGGTTTCCTGATTACGAAATACAGCTCAAGAATATTTTTGACAGTCAGAATGTAAAAATATTTGCTTCTTCATCAAGTGCGTCATTGCTCCGTGCTAAAAAACCTTACCTTACAGGCAGAAACAGGATAATTCAGGTTGATCCTCTTTCATTTGAAGAGTACCTGGTGTTCAAGGGGATCGAGTTGAAAAAAGTGGATTCCCACCTCTCTGAAGTATATTTTGAGGAATATCTCGAGACAGGAGGCATTCCTGAATTTGTAAAAACGGGAGATTTTGAATACCTTAAAAACCTGGTTGACGATATCATCATGAAAGATATCTCTGCCCTTCACAATGTCAAGAATACAGCCACATTGAAGGATATGTTTGTGCTTTTAATGGAGAGATCAGGAAAATCGCTCAGCATGAACAAGGTTGCAAATATCCTGAGTGTTTCTCCCGATACTGTAAAGAGATTTTTGACTTATTTTGAGGAGACATTCCTGGTCTCTTCAGTCCCTCGATGTGGAAAGACCAACCAGGTAATTTTGTCGCCACAGAAAATCTACTCCATGGATTTGGGTTTAAGAAACCTCTTCACAGGGTTCAGGGATAAAGGAAGTCTTTTTGAAAATTATGTATATAACAGGATTAAAAAATACCATCCCTGTTACTATTTTGTTGACAGGTATGAAATAGACTTTTTGTTGGAAAAAAAAGTTCTGATAGAAGCTAAATATCATGCAGAGCTAAAGGGAAAGCAGCTTGATTTGTTTTCAGATTCAGACTTTAAACACAAATTTCTCGTCACGACACGAGATGAACTGGACACACTTTTAGCGGATTTATCATCCATTTTTAACGGGTTGCCGGGATGAAATATTTTTCCTTAAATTAGCGGTTTGACAAATCAAAAAATCGGAGAAACTTTCCATGAAAAAAATCTTTGTTCTGTTTGCATTACTGATTGTATTGTCTGCAAATTCCTATTCACAGGAAAAGCCAATTGAAGAAAAAATGAAGAAATGGTACTTTGTGATGCTCTCAAGGGGTGAAAACCGCAATCAGGATACAGCAGAAGTGAAACGGTTGAACGAAGGTCACATGGCAAACATTAACCGGATGGCAGATCTTGGAGTTCTTCGAATTGCGGGTCCATTCCTTGACAACGGTGACTGGAGGGGAATCTTTATCATGGACGCAAAAACAGAGGAAGAAGTAATCGAAAATCTAAAGCAGGATCCTGCAATCGCTGCGGGACGACTCAAATACGAGATTCACCCCTGGTACGGACCTGCAACAATAAAAACGAACTGGGATAAATAATGAAAAGTTATTTTGGATATGTCCTTTTTGCCGAACATCTTGCCGACATTTCAGGAGCGATAATCAGTCACTACTTCCGGGGTGATATCAAGTCAGAGTATAAGAAATCGGCATCTCCGATTGTTACTATTGCTGACAAGGAAGTGGAGATGCGGCTTAGAGAAGAAATTGAATTTGAAGATGCCGACTCAGGGATTATCGGCGAAGAGTTTGGGATTAAGGAGAGTAAAAACGGGTACACATGGGTAATCGACCCGATTGACGGGACTATTGCCTTCAGTTGTGGTAAACCTGTGTTCGCCACCTTGATTGCACTGATGAAAGACGGAGTACCGCTCATCGGAATCATTGATCAACCTGTGACAAAAGAGAGATGGATCGGGGTCAGCGGAAACACAACAATTCTTAACGGTGAACCTGTCAGATCATCAGCCCTTGCAGATTTATCAAAAGCGAAGTTCAGTACTACATCTCCGGGGATGTTTGTTGAGCCTGCTCATCAAAGATTTTTTGAAGATTTACAGAAAAGTGTACACATTACCAGTTTTGGTGGTGATGCCTACCAGTACGGGCTTTGTGCTTCGGGTTATGTAGATATCGTGATCGAACGCGGGCTCAAACTTCACGACTGGGCTGCTTTGGTGCCGATATTAAAAGGTGCCGGTGCATCAATAACCGACTGGAGCGGCAATGAATTACATCTGAATTCGAAGGGAGATGTAATAGTTACCGGAAATGAAACACTACATAAGCGGGTAATGGAAATTCACGATGCGTCGATGAAACCGGTAGAGTGAAAAGAGAGTGGAAAAACACTAAAGAGGCTGTCTCAAAAGGGGCAGCCTTTTTTATTGTATTCTCAGATTTATCAAAAAGAGTCTTTTCCTCAAGTTGGCTCCTACTTATGATCCCCGTTTTATTGATCCCTCGCCTTACGTTAAATTC